>JACRYO010000175.1_pt1 | contig 20699 bp, 21 predicted proteins | sample 8023221 | NCBI WGS metagenome assembly JACRYO01 (sample SAMN15823180, study PRJNA655841) | gut metagenome | isolation source: fecal sample D85 from dog with diarrhoea from SPCA | host: Canis lupus familiaris | place: South Africa: Mmabatho, Mahikeng | collected 2019-09 | reverse complement strand
AAACCTTCCCCTTCAAAATACTCATCTAAGCCAAGATCAGCACCACTAGCTGCTACACGATAAATATCCATATGGTACAAAGGAAGTCTTCCCTGATTGTATTCACGAATGATCGTATACGTTGGACTTTTGATCATTTGGTCAATTCCTAGACCTTGCGCAATTCCTTTTGTCAAAGTCGTTTTACCTGCGCCTAAATCTCCAGTTAATACTAAATTATCCCCGGCCATCGCAACTTCCCCGATCACTCCAGCAAATTTTTCTGTCTGTTCTAATCCATTCAATTCAATCATTTCCTAAATTACTCCCTTAGTCTGCTTTTTTGTCAGTATATCGTGTACAGCAAAATTTTTAAAGTAAAAAAAGAGGTTGGAACATTCGTCCCAACTCTCTACTATCCAATAACCAATATCTCAACTAACAATAAACCTTTTCTTAACTAGCTATTCATCAATGATCCACTTAGCATTTTTCCTGCTTTAATAGATGAATAAACGAGCTATCACTCTTAATCAAGTAATGTTTGAGCAGCAGTGATGATTGCTAGTTTGTATACATCTTCTTCATTGGCTCCACGAGACAAATCAGAAACTGGTTTGTTCAGACCTTGTAAAATAGGTCCGATTGCTTCAAAATTACCAAAACGTTGAGCAATTTTGTAGCCAATATTCCCAGATTGCAACTCAGGGAATACAAAGACAGTTGCTTGTCCAGCCACTTCTGAATTAGGCGCTTTCAGTTGAGCTACACCAGGCACATAAGAAGCATCGAATTGAAGCTCACCATCAATCGTATATTGTGGTGCTAATTTTTTCGCAATTTTTGTTGCTTCCACTACTTTATCTACTTCTGGGGCTTTTGCAGAACCCTTCGTTGAAAAACTCATAAGCGCAACTTTTGGATCGATATCGAATAATTCTGCTGTTTTAGCAGATTCTACTGCGATTTCTGCTAATTCTTGCGCATTTAGGTTTACATTGATTGCACAATCAGAGAAAACATATTTCTCTTGGTCGCGCCCACGTACCATGATCATTGCGCCACTTGTACGGCTTACTCCAGGTTTTGTCTTGATGATCTGTAAAGCTGGGCGAACTGTATCACCTGTTGAATGGATCGCACCGGATACCATGCCATCAGCAACGCCCATATAAGTCAGCATCGTTCCAAAGTAGTTGACATCTTTCAAGATGCTCTCTGCTTGTTCTTTGGATGCCTTTCCATTTCTACGTTCAACAAAAGCTGCAACCATTTCATCCCACTTTTCGTAATTATTCGGATCAATGATCGTAAAACTTGATGTCTTGATACCACGTGCATGGGCTGCATCTTTGATTTCTTCTTCACTACCAATCAAAATAGGTTCAACCAATTCTTCTGCTTTCAGACGAGCAGCTGCTCCTAAAATTCTTGCATCTGTTGCTTCAGGGAAAACGATTTTAATACTCCGACGTACGATTTTGAATCTCAAACTATCAAACAATTCCACAAGATGACCTCCAGATATTTTTTATGTATTCATCATACACTATTCAGAAAAAAAAGAACAGTTTATTTTATCTGTATCAGTCAAAAACACAATAAAAATGAAGAATTTCACATAACATAAAAACTGGGCTATAACAGGAAAGCGCTGTTTTATTACACTGTTTCAGGCAGTTGCCAATCGATTGGTTGTTCCCCAAGTGCCAACAAAGCATCATTTGTTTTTGAGAAAGGTTTTGAACCTAAAAACCCACGATGTGCGGATAAAGGACTTGGATGTGAAGAAGTAAGGATGATATGTTTGCTTCTATCGATCATCTTCATTTTTTCCTGAGCAGGTTTCCCCCATAAAATAAATACGACTGGTTGTTCTCGTTCATTTAACTTCTCAATGATCGTATCCGTCAGTCTCTCCCACCCTTGTCCTCGGTGAGAATAGGCTTGCCCTTCTCTAACAGTTAAAACTGTATTCAACAATAAGACACCTTGTTTGGCCCATGAAACTAAATTTCCATGATTTACAGGTTTGATACCTAGATCACTCTGTAGCTCTTTATAGATATTATTTAATGATGGTGGGATTTTCACACCTGGTTGTACTGAAAAAGATAATCCATGTGCTTGGTTGGCCCCATGATACGGATCTTGTCCTAAAATAACTACCTTTACCTTTTCATAAGGAGTCAATTCCAGTGCTTCAAAGATATGATACATGTCTGGATGGATTTTTTGTGTCTTGTATTCTTTTTTTAAAAAATCTCTCAATGAGTGATAATACGGCTTTTCAAATTCATCTGCCAAGACATCTTGCCAACTATTATGAATGATTTCTTTCAAAATACTTCACCTCCAACACTCAGGATAACCCACAAATTCTTTCTTAACAAGTGGTAATCTTCGCCCTCAGTTGCCCCCTAATATGGTAAACTAAGTACAAGAAGCAGAAAGGAAAGATTCGACTTATGATCAAATTAATTGCATCAGATATGGATGGTACATTATTAGACGCGCATATGAGTATTTCAGAGGAAAACGCTGAAGCAATCCGCTTTGCAAACGAAGCAGGTATCGAATTTATGGTTGCAACGGGTCGCAACTTCCAAGAAGCTCGTGCTGCCTTAGATGAAGCGGGTATTGATTGTGCCATGATCACACTGAATGGCGCACAAGTATTTGATAAGGACGGACACTCATTGTTTACTGTTCCAATACCAACCCTACAAGCAACTACTGTTTTGGATATTTTAGATGCAAACGGTATCTACTATGAAGTCTCGACCAACCAAGGACTTTATTCGGAAAACCAGGCAAAAAGAATTGAAAGCTTTGCTTCAATGGTGGCGTCTCATCTCCCCCATTTAACGTATAAAATGGCCATTGCGATGGCTTCGGCTAATCTTGAATTATTGCATATCAATTATGTAGACAGTATCCGCGACTTACTTGCAGATGAAAAATTAGAAGTATTGAAAATCATCTGTTTCCATATAGAAGGCCCACAAGTTTTAGGACCTGTTGGCAAAGAAATCAGCCAACTTGGTGATCTTGCGGTGACCTCCTCTGGTCAAAACAATATTGAAGTCAACCATAAAAATGCCCAAAAAGGGATTGCGGTGGCACATGTCGCACATGAAAGAGGAATACCATTAGAAGATGTGATGACGATCGGCGATAATTTCAACGATGTCAGTATGCTGCAAACTGCTGGTGTTAGTTTTGCAATGGGAAATGCTGAGATCGAAGTGAAAGAATATGCCAAATATATCACAGACACGAACCTTGAAGCAGGAGTCGGCAAAGCGATTTTAAGAGCTATATCAGAAAACCTATAATTTCCGAGAAAAGAGGGATAAGGATGTCAGAATTTTTCATTCAAGAAAAGCAGCTTAGCCGTGCCACGCGTACTGTAGTCAAAAATGAAGCAGGAAAATCGCTTTTTTTGATGGTCGGACGTTGGGGAACCAAAGGTGATGCTTTGTCTCTTTATGCAATGAACGGAAATCTTGTCGCTCATATCAAACAAATCAGTCTTACTTTTGGGAATCGGTTTGAAATCTATAAAGAGTTTGAAAAAGTTGGTACCATGCAAAAAATATTTAATTGGCCGGGTGATTTTTATTACATTCGTCGCTTGCATTGGACCGTACAAGGAGATATTTACAACCATCAGTATGAAATCCATCATTTTAATCAGCGAATCATGAAAATGGATAAAGCAACACTTTTTACAGGCGATTATTATGTTCTTGATATTCCAATCGAAGAAGATGCACCAATCTGCATCTGTATCGCTGCTGTATTAGATTACTGGCTCTATCGCAAGAATAATGGAAAAGATACGCCTCTTTCTTATCGTTTCGATTTTTGAACGAAACTATGTAAAAATCATTAGACAACGATCAGTTAAAGGCCCTATCTTTTTTCTGATTTCTTCTCTATTTCACAGAAGACAATGGTTAAGAATAGACCTAGTACCGAAATAACCTGCTACCTACCCTTATAGTTACACCAAAATCCTTGTGTTAAACTGTCTATAACTATTTATTTCTGGAGGAACCTATGAAAGCAACGATAAAAGATGTCGCTACTTTGGCTGGAGTATCCAAAAGTACAGTTTCTCAATTTTTAAATGGTCGTTTTTCATATATGAGTGAAACGACTCGTAAAAAAATCGAAGAAGCTATTGCGGAACTCAATTACCGTCCAAATCAAATTGCCAAAAGTTTGAAACAAAAAAATACAAAGATCGTTGCATTGATTTGTGCAACTTTACATTCTCGTTTTTCTCTTAATTTGATTGGATCGATTGAAGAGTTTTTTCAAAAAGAAGGGTATTCTGTCATCATTGCAAGTAGCGAAGATGATTCCCAAAAAGAAAAAAGCCTAGTAGAATCATTCTTAGCTCGGCAAGTAGATGGGATCTTAGTCTTTCCCACATCACAAAATAAAGAGTATTATCAAAAATTAGCTGAACAAAGAATTCCCTTAGTTTTTCTCGATCGGCAATTATCCGGGGTCGATGTCCCCAGTGTTCTATTAGATAATAAACTGGCGGGCGCCATGGCTACTCAGCTGTTGATCGATCAAGGGCATGACAAAATTGCACTGTTTACTTTTCCTGTAAAAGATCGAATCACTACTCGTATCGAACGGATTGAAGGCTATGAGGAAACTTTGGTCAAAAACAAACTGACTCGACCAGATGAATTTGTGGTTTGTTGCGAGTTAGAGGAATTAGCAGATAGACTCGATCAGCTATTCCAACATACACCCAAACCTACTGCGTTGATCATGGGAAATGATATGTTACTGGAAGAATCACTATTTTGGAGCAAACGTGAAAAGAAAAAAATTCCAGATGACTTTTCTCTTGTTGGAATCGATGATGTTTCCTTTGCACGTTTATTCGATCCTGAGATCACGACGTTGGCACAACCAATCGAAAAGATCGCATTGAAAGCAGCTTCTTTATTATGGGAGCAGATCCAAGGTATCTCCCAAGAAACAACCTCGGATAGCTATTTATATAAACCTACTTTGATCCAAAGAAGCTCTGTTAAGAAATTGAACTAATAACCGCATGAGGTCAAAACAGAAGTATTTCATCCCGAGGAAAAAAGGATTCACAGAAATTGCTTTTCAAATTTTATGGATTCCAGCCTGTTTTCCACAGGAGTTGATTCTATCGTTTTTTCGTTTTTTAAAGAATGGGACAAAAGTGTTTCTTACTTTTGTCTCATTCTATTTTTTTGCGTATAGTCAAAAGTTAAGTGTTTCTTCTTTTATTCATGAACCATCAAAAAACTGCTAATATCTGAATTTTTTTTATTATTTTGCATGTTGATTGCTTCCTACAAGCAAACATTTCCTGTTATCCAAAATTATCAAATAGTTTAACAGCCCTCACTTAAAAATATCCAAATAAAAAATTCTTAGAAAAAAATATAAAAAAGCGCTTGCAAAAAAATAGTGCTACGACTATAATTCAATCAGATAAACCGATTTAGTATTCGTCCACTTGTTTACTAAACCGATTTATCAATATCTTTGCGCGAAGATACATATGATGAACTGATGGACTTGTTTTTTAAGAGAGGAGCTTTTGATAATGGACATTTTTATTGAAATTGTTAAAAAACCAGCAATCATTATTGCTTTGGTTACTTTTGTGGGATTAGTTGCAATGAAAAACAAACCTGCAAAAATCATTACAGGAACAATTATCTCTTTTGTAGGATTTTCAATGATCAAATTAGGAAGCAGTATCTTAGCTGAAACACTGACTGCTTTTAGTAAACTTTTCAATAGTGCGTTTCATTTAACTGGTGTTGTGCCTAGTAACGAAGCAATGATGGCAATGACGCTTGATACACTCGGAACAAATGCGGCAATTATTTTGATTCTTGGTTTAGTCATTAACATTTTAATGGCACGTTTCACTCGATTTAAAGCGGTTTATTTATCTCTACACCTCGCTTTATTCACTGCTTTTGCCCTTTCAGCCGTATTTAGAATTATCGGTTTTAGTGATCTTCTAACAATCCTCATTGGTGGGATATTCTTAGGAACATATATGGCAATTTCACCAAGTATCTTAGGTTATTACTCGAAAGATGTCGTAGGTTCAGAAGAATACACGATTGCCCATTCAGGAACATTATCTTATGTCCTTGGTTCAATAGTGGCTAAAAAATTCGGAAATAAAGAACACGATGCCGAACAAATCAAAACGAATGATAAGATCATGTTTTTAAAAGATCCGATCGTCGCAACCGCTATCACTATGTTTACTTTATTTTTACTCACTACTCTACTAGCTTCGAGTGAAACATTAGCTGAAGTAACTGCTGGAGAAAGTATCTTACTGTTTGCGATGGAAAAAGCTGCCATCTTCGCCTCTGGATTGTTCATTGTTAAAGCAGGGATCAAAATGTTCATTGATGAGATCGTTCCTGCATTCAAAGGATTTGCTAAAATATTCGCTCCTGGTGCAATCCCTGGTGTCGATGTATTAGTCTTATTCGATAGTTCACCAAACACTGCTTTGATTGGATTCTTAACATCATTTGCAGTTGGGATCGTTATGGTCTTCATCTTGCCTCTTTTCGGATTACCAGTTATTGTCCCTGGTTTGATGGCTTGCTTCATTACAGGTGGTGCCGTAGCTATTTTAGGAAATGCAGAAGGTGGAATCCGTGGTGCTCTATTAGCAAGTACGATCAATGGCTTGATGCTTGCCATTTTGCCAGCGATTTCGATGACTCTATTTTCAGCTTTGGGAGCAGATGGTACGACCTTTGCTGACCCAGATATGATAACGGTTTCCGGATTAGCTTGGCTCATCTTTAGATGGTTTTAATTTTTTTAGTACGTATGAAAGCAACGTACTGAAATATATTTTAGGAATCAACCTATTTATTTGAAAAAACAACTATTCGATAAGAAGTGGAGGAAACAAATATGTTTTTTAAAGAAGAAGAATTGGAAACAAAACGAATCGATTCAAATACATTTCGCAGAGTACTAGCTTATGGTGAAGGGTTAATGAATGCCTTGATTACTTTTGAAAAAGGTTTAAATCCTGAAACAGAAATCCCTTATCATAGCCATGAACATGTTCAAACAACATACGTACTTAAAGGTTCATTCAAATTTAGTATAAAATATCCTGATCGAATTGAAACAAAAGTCGTCCATGTCGGCGATGCAATCTATTTCCCAAGCAATTATGAGCACGGTTGCATTCCTTTGGAAGATGACAGCCAGTTATTTGACTCCTTTACCCCTATTCGCGAAGATTTCCTTACTTTTCAAGAAAAGAAATAAGGATTAACTAAAAAACGAGCCAGATTCATTGAACTAATCAGTTCTTGAATCTGGCTCATTTTTCATCTATTTTAAAACTTTTTTCTTCTATATATTAAGTATCCACTTACTGCAATAATCACTACGATACCTACTGCCGCTAACCAACGATTTGAGGTGCTGTTCGTTTTTGGTAATGTAGTTGAATCGTCGTTATTATTTTGTATTTGATCCATTGATCCCGTATTGTTAGAACCTGAAGCAGCTAAGATTTCAGTAGCTGTATTGCTAGTTGAGGAATCTTGTCCTGCAATCATAGGAACTGATCCACCATTGCTGTGACGGTGCATGGTTGAACCTGATGTTCCTGGGGTTCCTGGGGTTTCTGGTGTTTCTGGTGTACTTTCACTTGTTGAATCTGACGTACTTGGTTCTGTTGTATTACTTGTTGAGTCTGGTGTACTTGGTTCTGTCGTACTTTCACTTGTCGATTCTGACGTACTTGGTTCTGTTGTACTACTTGTTGAATCCGATGTACTTGGTTCCGTTGTACTTTCACTTGTTGAATCTGACGTACTTGATTCTGATGTACTTTCACTTGTTGAGTCTGATGTACTTGGTTCTGTTGTACTTTCACTTGTCGAATCCGACGTACTTGGTTCTGTCGTACTTGACTCTGATGTACTTGGTTCTGTTGTACTTTCGCTTGTCGAATCTGATGTACTTGGTTCTGTTGTACTTGATGAATCTGAATGGTCAGGAATATCAACTGGGAAAATTTCATTTGGATCCCAACGATTCGTTGATGCATTTAAGACCACATTGTTACCGATGATCGTTCCATCCATATTTTGATTGACTGTGATATCTGTATTTGGTGCAATGATCGTTCCTTGGAATGGTGCAGCAATCGTCAAGTTAGGTAGTGAACTACCAAAGTTCCAAGAAAGATTGGCATCAGAGAAATCTTCTGTTTCTTGATTGTTACGCCCATTATAATGGATTTGTGATTGAACAGTAAAATCTGCCGGAGCATTGATCACATTCAGTACAACCACTTTATTTTCCGGATTAGATATATTTAATGGTGTATTACCTTGCAACACTGAGGCATCAACGTTTGCCAAGATGAAATTAGAATCATCGTTTCCCGTCAAAACTATCGTGCGATTGTTCATATCTGGAAAATCAGCAGATGTAAATGTTTGTGTAGGGGTCATAGACATCAGTAAATCTGAACTACTTACAAGTTGTGCGAATTCTGAAGCAAAATCGATGTATGTTTGTCCAGGACGATCTTGATAAAACTCTTCTAGAGTCAAATGATCGATTCATGAACCATTGATTACTGCTTTATCATTTTCTGCTCCTGTAGTTACCGTTTCTCCCACAACAAATTTATTCACACGATTATCATTTCCTGAAGTTAACGAGGAACCAATCAATGAGTCAGTCATTTGAACATAATTGATTTCCAATTGCAAGTCTCCACTGATGATATCTGTACCAAAATTATTATTCGCATCTAATTCTTTTGTTGCTATATTTCCATTTGTGTGTGCGTTAATAGTTGTTTTTCCCTTTGAAAAAACATGGAATTGAGAAGCAATCCCTAATGCACCATAATTTCCTGTTAGATCCGCATGGATATTTCCAGGATCTTGTGGGAGATATGTTTCTGCAACAACCGGGATTGACACCAAAAGATTAAGAAATAGTGCCGCAATAGCGATGATACTCCCACTTTTATTTTTTACCATTTATTCTCCTTCTTTCACTCAAGCATACCTTCAAACAATAATAAATATTTCTTTAGTATTATGCTATAATAAAAAAATACTTTGATATTGTAAAACATTTGAAATGAAAAAGAAATGATTTTCATAAATTCTTTAACTATTAAAATATGGTGTCAACGGCTATAAAATAGGAATTTATAATAAATAAAATAAAAAAAGCAACAGCTATTTTCAGTATATTTACATAAAAAAAGAGCGGAAACTGTCTTTTTCCGCTCAAAAACTTATTATATGATAATTGTTCCATTCTCAATTAGGTGATTAAAAAATAACTATATTTATATAAAAAAAACGCTTTAATCAAGCGTTTTCTGCATGTGATCATATAAATGTCCGCTGATTATCCGTTGACCGACTACTTTAAACCCGTGACGCTCATATAATTTTTTTGCCTTGGGATTTTGTTCATCAACGCTCAGACCAATCACTTTTCTTTTTTCTTTTTCTGCTAATTTTGGTAAAGCAGAAAGCAATTTAGAACCAATGCCATGTCCTCTAAACTTCTCAGAAACAGAGATTGAGTCTAAATACCATTCATTGGGAAATGTTTCTTGATCGATAAATAGCTGTTCTGTCTCTTCGATCCCATGTTTTTTGAGGATTTTTTCTAGCGGCTTGTCAATAAATGGTTCATCTGCATCTGTATACCCATAGGCAACTCCAGCTACTTTCCCATCTAATTCTTCGACGATCCCTCTTGTATAACTATAACGGTAGGTAGGATCAGTGATTGCTTCCTCTAGGATTTCGAGGGTCTTTGTTGTCCCATATTTTTGTAGAAATGGCAGTTCCATATCATTCAAAATAACTAAAATAAGTGGTGCGATTTCGTGCGCATCTTCTTTTTTTGCAAAACGTATCATTTATTTCTCTCCTTTTTTTCATTTTATCATACTGAAAAATAAAGAGCAAAGTCGTTATTTTAAATAATCTTCAATTTTTTGTGTCACAAAATAGCCATGTGTAACGATTCGTGTAGCTTCTGTACGGCAATACGGGCAAACAACAGGCATCTCTTCATCTTGATGTTCGACCACATTATTAACTTCTTCATAAGCAAATTTCTTTCCACAATTTGGGCATTTCATTTTTTCCATAATTGAACGACTTCCTTTCATTCCTTTACATAAATAGCTTACTCTCATATCAAAAAAAAGAGAAGTGATAACACTTCTCTTTACGCTTGAATCAACAACCGTTGTGCCCGTTCATTATCCAACAAATCAACTTCATAATAGAGCTTGCTATTTTTGATCAAAAGTTGCCAGTCTTTTATCTTAGCTCTTTTTTGCCCGTATTGCTTCAATGCTTCTTTCATCGCGGCTTGCGGTGTTTTAACACTAGAAACTGCATCTATATCAAAGGTAGTGTAGAACCTTTTTTCGGTTTTTTCTACTGGATTTATCTCTGTTTTACCCGTTGTTGGGTCGATCACTACAACTTGATCCTGATAGATGAATAGATATTCAAAGGTGTTATTTGTTTGATTTTTTACATCTTTTTTGGAAATAAATTGGATAGCATCTACTTTTTCTTGATGCGCTTCCTCCTTAAAAATCGTTGTTGCCTTTTTCAATGAGATACGATAATCCTGTTCACTGATATCATCATAGCTAAATGTCGCATCCAACAATCCTAAAGACGCTGTGATGCCGATAATTACAATAATAGCTAAGCTAAAAATCACTTTTTTCATCACTTATCTCCTGTTTCTTTTTTTTCAGGATAACAGGATTTTTTCGAAAGAAAAATCGAATGAGTTAAAAAAAAAGTGACATTTTTGTTACATCACTCATGTAATTCTAATGGCAAGCCATCTGGATCAAAGAAAAAAGTCATTTTCTTTCCAGTAAACGTATCCTCTCTTATGGGTTCGGTTTCGATCCCTTTTTCATGGAGTTCCTTGATTGTCTGTTCGATGTTCTCTACTTTAAAGGCTAAATGCCTCAATCCACATGCTTCTGGATAGTTGGGGCGTTTTGGCGCATCGGCCATTCCAAAAATTTCCAGTTCTGCTTCGCCAAGTTTCAAATCCAATTTATGATCGTTGCGTTCCGGCCGATAATTTTCCCGAATAATAGCAAAACCTAATTTATTAACATAAAAATCACGTGATTTTTGATAATTCGATACAATTATTGCTACATGATGAATAACAGAAAGCTCCATACTACTTCTCCTTTTCACTGGTTATTCTTTCATTTTACTCGTTTTGTTCTTAGAAAACAAAAAAACGGCGGAAACAAAAGCAACTCCTTCGAAAATAAGCCGAAATTCAAAAAAACTGAAACCCAATTTTTATGAACCCATTCTTATTTATCGGAGTAAAACACTTCTGTCCCGACCTCGTCTTTTCATTCTTTAAATGTAAAGTTCTTGATATTCTCAAGAAAACAAGCAATTGCAATCATAACACAGATTATTTTTAATTGAAAGACTAGATTTTTTTTTAGAAAAGAATACAATAGGTTGTGTTGTAAAAATTAACAAACACTACATTTAGTGTCTAAAGGAGTTTTATATAGATGAAATCATATTTTCGTTTTTTAGCACATCAGTTAAAGGGCTGGCCACAACAAAATTATTATTTATTCTTTTTTAGTCTTGGTTGTCAAATCATGACACTAGTCAACAGCCCAATCACTTGGCTATCCATTGTTGCCTTTATTGGAACAAATCTTGGTGTATTGTGTATTTTATCGATCAATGCAGCCAAATCTGTTAATGGTATTTTAGGTATATTATCTGCGATTTGCTTTATTATTGTCGGGTTTTCCGCCAAAAATTACTTAAGCATCGGCGAACAGATAGCCTATATGATTACTTTAGACATCCCAGTATTACTAAGTAAAGAGTGGAATCATAACATGGCATCAAAAATCCGGAAATTTACAGGAAAAATTTGGTTCATCGCAATCATCTCTACCATCATCGTTTATTTCGTCTCTGGTTTCTTGATTGGCACATACACAGATGATCCACGCCCTTGGGTGGATGCAATTGCTTTTTCAATCAGTTTATCCGCTGGTGTCATTAGCTTCTTACGTTACAACAATCAATACTATTGGTGGCTGGCTTCTGGATTAGCTCAAATGGTCCTATGGTATATCTCTTTTACCCATGGTTCTGCAAGTCTAGCAATGTTCGTCAATAGTTCTGTATACTTATTGAATGATGTACTTGCTTTCACTGTTTCTCCTTGGTATAACCAAAAAGAACGTGAACGGATGCAAAAAATGGAAGAGGACTATTACTCTCAACACGCTTAATACTTCCTCTTGAGAAAAGATATTCCTAAAAAAATGCGGTAAACCATGGCTTAGAAATTTTTCTAGCCCTGGCTACCGCATTTTTTTGATTTGTTGCTCACACTCCCCTTTTTGAAATACTCAAGTGGAAATCTTCGCAATTCATTGTTTCCAATTTGAAATTCTGATTTTTTGCAATGTCCTACTGTTCTTTTATAGTAACTCTTTTAGCAATCGTCTTATTTCGGCCTTATCAGACCGAGTAACATATTCGATTTTTCGATAGTAGTGTAATGCTTCTTGTTGCTCTTTGGATAACTGGTAGCCATCTCGCTCTAAGTGCTTCAAAACTGGCATTGTTCCTTTTTCCTTTACCGATTGTGCTAGTTCCTCCCACTTTTTTTCGGACACGATTTTTGGTCGTGGTACTGTCTCTTCCTGTAACTCATAGGATTTTTGTTTTTTCTCTTTTCGTAATACCTTCAAAAAACCATTACGCATCACTCGTGGAATACTATCAAAAAAGCCTTCTGAAAAACCATAGCGTACATACTGTTCCCAGATAAACAAATAGATTGCTGGCTGGATAAAGCGTTGATCATGAGCCAATCTCTCGATTTCGGTCTTTTGTTGTCTTCTTGCCATTTGCTTTGTTTTGCGCAACGTTGTAATAAATGCTTCAAAAAAGGCGATAGATTGTTTCCTTCCGCCTTCGATTGAAATAGATGCCCAATCCTTTTGTAAAAATATTTTATACTGATGGAGAAATGCTTCAACATCTTTTTCCAATGCATCAGAGAAGTCATCAAATAGTTCTTTTTTCCCACGAAGTGTTTTTGTACTTCCAGCAATTTGTTTTTCGATCTGTTTGATTTCATGACTCAATGCTTGATGATCTGCAATATAGATAGGCATTTTAGCCAAACGGAAGTCTGCTAGTCGTTTAGTTAGCTTTTCATCTGGAAGATAAGGATTCTTCAGTTTACGATTTTGGTAGAGCATAAAGCAATATTCTTGCCATAAATCTTCTGGGAACTCAATATTTTGCTGTTTCAGCCATAAAAGTTCGTCTAAGGCTAGATCGACCTTGGTCATTCCTTGGTTGATCGACGTAGCGATCTGTGGACTTACATGGAGGTGTTCAGCAAAATGATTGATCCCCAATTTCAGCTGTTTTCCAGTCTTCGGTGATTTGACGACATACTGTACTTTCAGTTCTCTTCCACAATCACAATACAATTTTTGTTGCCTTCTTTTGGTTCGAAAAAAAGGATTGATCTTAAAATCTTCAAACACCCAATCTGTCGCTGCCAAATAGTTTTCTTCCATGAAGCGCGAATTGATCAGATAACGTCGATGCTGATCGACTAACTTTCTTTGGTCTTTTGTCAGTTTTTCATAGATCTCCCATCTTTGATTACTGGTATATTGTTTCGATATCTTGATGGGATAAGTCTTATTGATTTCTCTAGGGTACCATTCTTGAAGTACTTGTTGCCATTCTTCCACTACTTATTGTTTCCTCTCAAAAAAACAATCGACTGATAGATATCGTTTATCTACCAGCCGATGCTATCTTCTCTTTATTAGTGAGTAGTTCCTGCGTTACCAGAAATATCCTCTTTATTTGTAACAGCGGCTTCAACAGCATACGTAAGTGAAGCAGCAATATCATCTAGTGACATCGACGGTGTGCCGGCTGGGCGATCAATCACTTGATCTGGTGAAAATGGCACATGAACGAACCCACCGCGGATCGTTGGGAATTTTGTATTGATTAAATGAAGGAGACGATACATGATATCGTTGCAGACAAAGGTTCCTGCTGTATAAGATATATAAGCTGGAAGTCCATGATCATGAACGTTTTTCGTCATCGCTTTGATTGGCAATAAAGTGAAATAAGCTGCTGGTCCGTCTGGCTCCAATGCTGTATCAAATGGTTGGTTTCCTTCATTGTCTTCGATCCTAGCTTCTGCTAAATTGATCGCAACACGTTCAAAAGAAACAGCTGAACGTCCTCCCGCTTGCCCGACACAAATAACGATTTCTGGTTGATGTTTTTTGATTGCTTCTTCTACCACTTGGCCGCTTTTAGCAAAAACAGTCGGTACTTCAACTTTAATGATTTTCGCGCCTGCGATTTCATCAGGCATTTTTTTCACTGCTTCATAAGCTGGGTTGACTTTGTCTCCACCAAATGGATCAAAACCTGTTACTAATACTTTCATCTTACATTCCTCCGTTATTGTTAATGGACTACTTACTTATTATAAAGTTTATGCTATTTAAATACAATCATATACACGATTTGGAAAACTAACATAAAGATAGCCACAAACAATTGATTCTTGATTACACCATATTTATCTTTCATTTCTAACATTGCGACTGGCACGATGTTGAAATTCGCAGCCATCGGTGTCAATAATGTGCCACAGAACCCACATGTTAAAGCAACCATTCCGATCAATGCTGGATTTGCTCCTTGACTGAATACAAATGGTGCTCCGATTCCGACTGTCATTACCGTGATTGCTGCAAAAGCATTTCCCATGATGATCGTAAAGATAACCATCCCTAATGCATAGATGATGATTCCAACATCTACATTTCCTTCTGGGACGATCGTACCTACAGCATTAGAAATCACAGTACCAACACCAGCGCTAGTGAAGACAGCACCTAAAGAAGCTAACAACATTGGTAGCATACTTAAAGGTCCTACTGTGCCTAACATGTCTGCCGCATCATCCAAGAAAGTTGTTGGACGATTGTCTCTTGAGAAAAACATCAAGATAAGCATTGCGACAAATACACCAACACCAACACCAACTAATGCACCAAGTTTTGTGAACAGCGCGAATAAAATAGCAAGGACACCGATACTCAATGCAGGAATAAAGATTTTCATCCCTAATTTATCTGACATTTTTTCCATATATTGCTTTGAAGGTAAACGACTTTCACCTTTACTTACTTTTTGCGCAATTGCTGGAATCGTCATAGCAAAGATCAAGATCCCATTGACAAGTGCAGGTATCCAACGTCCACCGGCAATGACTACACCTAAAATTATCCAGAAAAATGCGGAGCCATAACGATGTGGGTTGCTTTTATCGTTGATATTTCTGAACCCTGTATAAATAAGGACTAGACCCATGATAATATATAGTACTTCTAATAATTTATCTCCCAATAAAATTTCAGGACTTGTAAAAAAGCTCATTTTATTGCCCCTTTCCTGAATAATATTTCTTCGCTATTTTTTTCTCTTTTAGATAGAAGTAACCACTCGCAACCACTAATGCAACGATTGCTACTGGTATTTCAACTAAAGCTAATTGTCCTAATGTGACTTCATAGCCTAGATCTTTCAATGTAGATTGAACAAGCAATGCACCTGCTCCCCCTACAAACAGTACTTGACCAAAGAACCAGCAGATATTTTCCATTGCAGAAGACATCCCTTTTAATTCTTCTTCGTGTCTTGGATCGATTTCTAATCCTTTTGATTCAACTGTCCCTAAAGCCATCGGCATGATGATTGGTCGAACAAAACCTGCCACCCCACCAAAGCTGACATTGAATGCGGCAAAAATCATTCGAAATACACCGTAGATGTCGATGATCATTCCTGCCGATACTTTTCTGAAACGTTTGATTAAAGAAGCGGCTGATTCTTTCAGACCATTTCTTTCTAGTGTTCCTGTAGCAAGCATGATAATAATAAAAATTGCCATTCCTCGATTGTTGACAAAACTTGTCCCTAATGTTTCAAGCATGCCGCCTATTCCTAGACCTCCTGTCAGCGCCGTTACAACTAGCGCCACCATTACGATCAAGATTGAGTCTAATTTAAGGGCAAAACCGACAATCACGATCAATACTCCTAAAAGACTAAGATAGTTCTCCATATGTTTTCCTCCCCCAAGATTACAAGATGTTTTTTTATTATAAATCAAAAAGCAATGAAAATATAGTCAAAATCCAATTAAATTCACTCTTTTTTGTGAAAATTCAGTCAATTTCATTAAAATCCGCTTTTTTTATTGGTTATTCTAAATTTCTTATTTTCTTATAATGACTCTTTCTAAACAATTTTCTATGCTTATCCTGTCAGTTTTTTTACTTATAGTAATCAAAAAACAAAAATGTGGTATACTATAGCTACAAAAATAAATACACAACTGCCACCGGGTAGTATAAAAGAGGAAAAGCATTCCATTAGGTCTTTGAAGGAATGTTTCTCCTCTTTTTTGTGTAGAAGGAGGAATGACTTATGGCATGGATCGAATTGATTTTTGCGGGTCTCTTGGAAGTTTTTTGGTCAACGATGATGAAATGGAGTGAGGGCTTCTCTAAATTAAATTATTCTCTTTATACAGTTCTCGGTATGATTGCTAGTTTTTATTTCCTATCAAAAGCAATCAAGACTTTACCTATGAGTTTGTCTTACCCCATTTGGACAGGTATCGGCGCGCTTGGTTCAGTCATCGTAGGAGTTGGGTTGTTCCATGACAAATTAACTCCGCAAACCTGGTTCTTTGTCGGACTTTTATTGATCAGTATTATCGGAATAAAGATGACAAGTGGCCATTGATCCCCTCAAAGAAACCAATGGTAGAGCATATGACTTTTAAAGAGTAAAGCATATTTCAACTATTTATTATTTGGTAGATGTCTCCTGAATGTCTGCTAAATCGAAAAATCATCGGCTCTTGACACAAAAAAATCCAAACACCCTGAAGTCTTCTTTTCAGTCCAGTTAAGGTTGAATAAAAAGATGATTTCGGATGTTTGGATTTTTCTTTTTAAACGTGTAAGATCCCTGTCGCAAACAAAACAGAAGCGATCAAACCAATCATTGTGACGACGATCAATAAAATCCTGTCTAGATGGAGATGTGGTATCGGTTCATTCTGTTCTTTTCTCGCCCTCAGGTAAAAAAACGATACCTGGCAAGAATAAAACTAAGACCAACATCACTTCATTGAATGCTACAACAAGCATGGCCCAGACCTGAAACGCCGTAGCTAGACAGCCTACCAGAAATTGAACCCATTCTTTTCTTTGATAAGAGAGTTTCATTTGATATAACCCTAAGAATAACCAAGTAAAGAAGATTGCGGCTGTACCTAGCGTATACGCAAAATTATACGCGCTGTCTGTAAATAATAAAGAGAGCAAGAAAACATTCGTACAGATAGTCGTTAAAATGATCGCATATGTCGGTGCGCCTTTTTTGTTCACTTTTCCCCAACGTTTTGGCAATAATCCATCATCCGCCATGTTTCGCATGGTTTCAATCGGTAATATCGTCCAAGACAGCCAAACTCCGACTAACGAAATGATCAAGCCTCCATTGATCAGAACAGCTCCCCATTTTCCTACCATCATTTCAAAGACATACCCCATTGCTGGCTGTGTATCGATTCCTTGTAATTCTTGCATCGACATCGTACCATACGGAAGCATTGAAACAAGGACATATACAATGATCAATCCGAAAATCCCCAGAATCGTTGCTTTTCCGACATCTGATTTCTTTTTAGCCCGAGAACCCACGACTGAGGCCCCTTCAATCCCAACAAACACCCACAACATCACCATGATACAGCTCAATACCTGACTTGAAAAAGGAATTGGTTGCCCATTGGCATTCAAAATGATCTCGCTCGAAAAATTATCTATAAACTGTTGGATCGAAAACGTGCTGATAGCAACAACAATAAACAAGAATAACGGAACAAGTTTGCAGATTGTGACAATAGCATTTACATAACTGGCATTTTCGACTCCTCGATTGACTAACCACGCATACCCCCAAAGAAGGATCGTACTCATAATGATCGATGCAACATTTTGTCCTCCGTCAAAGACAGGGAAAAAGTAGCCTAGTGCGCTCATCAATAGTGTAGCAAAAGCCACATTGCCTAGCCAACACGTCAGCCAATAACCCCAGCCACTGATAAAACCTGCGAAACGACCAAAACCTGCTTCTGCATAGCTGAAGATTCCACCCTTTAGTTCTGGACGCTTTTTATTGATATTATTAATTGATAACGAGAGCATCATCATTGCCGTACCTACAAGTACCCAACTGAAAATAGCGGGGCCTCCAGCCGATCCTGAGATGTCCGTCATGATACCAAACACGCCACCTCCGATCGCTGACCCAATTACTAAGGCCGCTAATGGAACCAATCCAATTCCTTTGTTCTGTCGCTCTGTATCCATTTAAACATCCTCCAAAATTAAAGCGCTTTTAGCAAAAGTATAGCAAAACTTCGTCTAATTTACTTTATTTATAAAAATTCTAATAGAAAAATAATTGTAACGATTCTTTTCTAATTATACAAGGAATTTGAATATTCATCGACTCAAAACCCTTTCACAAAAAGTACCAAAAAGATGCTATACTAAATAGGAATGATTGGAGGAAATGGCATGAATATTTTGTATCTATCCATCTCTGGAAATACACGTGCATTCGCTAAACATATAGCAGAATATGCTGAAAAGCAACACGCAGATAATCCTGAGATGCCGGAGATTTCATTAAAAGAAATCCATGAAAACAGTCCCTTTGAAAAAGAAAGCGAACCTTTCTTTACTTTTGTTCCTACCTATTTAGATGGTGGAAACGGCCTGGACAACGGAGACACTGAGATCTTGACTGAAACGTTGCGTGAATATCTTGAATATGAAGAAAACCACACACTTTGTCTTGGTGTCGTTGGAAGTGGTAACAAAAACTTTAACAACCAGTACTGCTTGACCGCCAAACAGTACGCAAGAAAATTCGGCTTCCCATTTCTTGCCGACTATGAATTACGAGGTACTCCTACAGATGTGGCAAATGTATATGCGATATTAGCTAAAACTTTTTCTGCATATAACGCGAAGTAGTCCTCTTAACAATAGAGTGGATAATCGTAAAAACTACCGCCCCTGATTGTTAGAAATTTATTCTGACAACCAAGGGCGGTAGTTTACTTTTTGTTTTCTATGCCTTTGTTTCGACATCCATTACTTGTGTTTTTGCTTTTGCTTTACCCGTTTTTTCAAGAACAAAATTTGCAACACGATCCATATTTGTAACAAGTACCATCATCGATGTTTCTTTTCCAGCTGATTTGATTGCTGCCAAATCCACATCCGCAACTAATGTATCTGAGGTCACTTGCTGTCCTTCTACAACTTTTAGATCAAAAGGTTTGCCACCGAGATCAACTGTATTGATTCCCATATGGAGCAAGATCTCCAAGCCATTTGCTGTAGTGATACCAATCGCATGTTTTGTTGGGAAAACTGAGCTGATCTTCCCTGTGACAGGAGAATAGATTTGTCCATTTACAGGTTCAACGAAGTAGCCTTCCCCCATCATTTTTTGTGAAAATACAGGATCACTTGCATTTTCAAGAGGTTCAACAGTTCCATCCGCAACTGCTGTCAATGTGATTTCACTTGCACCCATGTTCGTTGCAGCGACAGTTGGTGCAACAGGTTCATTGATGATCGTTTCTTCTGCAAGAGCTTCTTTTTCCAATTGTTCTTTAGGGATTCCAAAGAAGAAAGTTGCTACAAATCCACCTGCATAAGCAGCTAATAATCCTAAGACATACCCATACCATTTTCCATCAGAAATCAATGGAATCAATGCAGCTCCAGAAGGTCCGATCGCAATGGCGCCGACATTTCCGATCATTCCGATTACAGCACCACCGATACCTCCACCAATACAGGCAGTGATAAATGGTCGGCCTAATGGTAATGTTACCCCATAGATCAATGGTTCACCAATCCCTAATATCCCAACAGGTAATGCCCCTTTGATCATTTCAGTTAATTCTTTGTCTTTTTTGCAGCGGACCCATAAAGCCAAAGCTGCACCCACTTGTCCTGCACCAGCCATTGCTAAAATAGGTAATAAAAGTGTTTTACCTGTTTCATCAATCATTTGTACATGGATAGGCGTTAAAATTTGATGCAACCCAAACATAACCATTGGTAAGAAAAGTGTTCCTAATACGAAACCTGAAAAGGCCCCGCCGACACCTAGCACCCAGTTGATGCCGCCTACCATACCGTCTGAAATAAATCCAGCTAATGGCATGATCAAGAAAATTTCTACTAACCCGATCACGATCAATGACAGTGTTGGTGTGACGATGATATCGACTGAATCAGGAACTACTTTATGCAATTTTTTCTCTACGATCGACAATAACCATACCGCAAAGATAACTCCTAGGATTCCCCCTTGACCTGCTGCCAATGGATCACCTGTAAATAAGTTTTTAAGAGGTGCTTCTGGGTTCATCCCAGTAAGCATAACAACCGCACCGATTACACCACC
>JACRYO010002206.1_pt1 | contig 21034 bp, 31 predicted proteins | sample 8023221 | NCBI WGS metagenome assembly JACRYO01 (sample SAMN15823180, study PRJNA655841) | gut metagenome | isolation source: fecal sample D85 from dog with diarrhoea from SPCA | host: Canis lupus familiaris | place: South Africa: Mmabatho, Mahikeng | collected 2019-09 | reverse complement strand
GATCAGTTGCAGACCCACAAGGAAATCATCCTCAACGATTTGGACGGTCTTATCCGCGAGGTTGAACTTGACCGGGCTAATGGGCTGGTTGGAAAGACCGCTATTCACCCGCTCCATGTGGCTCTTATCAATTCCATGTATGTTGTGACTCACGAGGAATACAGTGATGCCTGTGATATCCTAGGTACAGGAGAACCCGGCGGTGCTGTAGCGTCTTCCTACCGAAACAAAATGAATGAACAGAAGCCGCATATGGCGTGGGCTAAGAAAACCCTTCTCCGCGCTCAGGCTTTCGGTGTCGCAGCGGAGGGTAAGACATTCGCAGATTTCCTAGAAATGGTAATGAACAAATATGAGTAAGAAAACCGCTGAATATGTCAAGCATAACCTGAATGTTTCCTTCCATGAAGGTAACTCACCATTGGGTATTGAAGACATTGTGGGGCTGTCAATTCGCAGGAACCCTAAACGGGCACATCTGCTTGTTTCCGATGTGCTGGGTAAGCATGTGCCGCAAAACCCTATGGTGATTGAATTCGCTGGCAAGGTTCTTGGAGCGATGGTAGGTAATGTCCTCAACGAACGCCCAGCGGGGGAAATGCTCAAGCCATGTTTCAAAGTACTCCATGATTACCTCCATAATGGAGATCTACACGATATTCATAATGACTGGTGGAATAAGAACGGCGCCGTCAGTCGGGAAGTAGTTCCTCCATACCTTGAAGGGTGGAAAAAGTGGGATGCCAATAATGAGCATCTATTACAGCGGCTTCCCCGCAACCATCAAAAAGTTGCGGTGATTGGATATGCTGAAACCGCAACGGCTCTGGGATTCTTAGTGGCGGCACAATTGAATGCTTGGTATGTTCATTCAACTCGTTTCTATACCGAACATGATGTTGCGTATGGGACTTTTGAGGAGTCGCACTCCCATGCAACAAATCATCAACTGATCCCGTCAGACCCCGCTCTGTTGAATTCACCGGCGACAGTAGTTCTTGTAGATGATGAAATCTCTACGGGTAACACCGCGATGAATACTATCAAAGAACTTGAATCGGTTCATCATCACAGCCGGTATGTTATTGCTTCCCTACTGGATGGGCGAAACGATGAGCATAAGCAAACTATGGCAAAGTTCGCAGCTGAGCATGGAGTGACAATTGATGTGGTGACGCTGGCCGCTGGTACGGTAAGGCTTCCCAACGATGTCCTTCCCCGGGCACAGGAAATCATTGAAAATGAATCGACACCTGCAGAATTGAATAAGAACACCCCTTCTAGAGATGTTCCCCTGCGGTTGATGAATCTCAAAATCAAAGATTCGCACCTTTCTCGCTATGGTGTTCAGCCTGCTAAATACATGAAGGGTCTTGCAGAAAGCGTAGCATGGCAGACACTTCTTCGTGCAAACCCTATGGATAAGACCCTTGTTCTAGGCCTAGAAGAATTCATGTATTTCCCTTTGATGCTTGCCAAGGAAATGCGTAAGCAAGGTGCCGTAGTTGATTTTTCTTCCACGACTCAATCCCCAGTTGCCGTTATTGACGATCCCGGTTACGCGATTCAGAACGCGGTAATGTTCCATACTAAGGATAACGCGAAACGATTCGCGTATAACATCACAGAAGGGTATAACCAAGTGGTGATTGTCGTGGAACCCGGAGAATCAGTGGAGTCATTATTCAATCATGGTGGCCTAATCCACCAGATCGCTTTATACATTGATAAAATTGTTGTTATTAGTTTCCAGAAAGAAGAACTTGATGTTTAACGAACCCCTAGTTGGACCAGATTTTGGATCATACCCCGCTGATGATGTCAAATGGCTACTAAAAGACATCTCCTATATGGAAATTGAATCCAATGTGGAAGATCGTGAGGAGGCTATTCAGTCAGGGCAGGCTCATTATTCTGAGAGTCTCCCAGTGGAATATCAGCCGACCGCAGAGTATCAGGAACTTTTTGTTGAAGCCATGAATGATAACCTTGACCGGGTGGCTCAGGCAGTTGCTAAGGTAACCAAATTGGTTGTCAAGGAACGCGGGAACACAGTAGTCCTTGCTTCGCTAGCTCGTGCCGGTACCCCTATTGGTGTGCTGATGCGGCGTTATGCGAAGGAAAATATGGGATTGGATTTGCCTCATTACGCTATCTCGGTTATCCGAGATCGTGGATTGGATAAGAATGCGATCAAGTACCTTCTTGAACACCACCGAGCAGAGGATATTGTTTTTGTGGATGGCTGGACCGGCAAGGGAGCTATCACCAAGGAAATTGAAGCCACGGTGGCTGGTTTGAACGCTGAACTGGGTGTGTCCTTGAACCCCGCTATTGCCGTGTTAGCTGACCCAGCACAGTGTGTGCGGTATTCTGGTACCCGTGAGGATTTCCTCATTCCTTCCGCTTGTATGAACTCCACTATCTCAGGTCTCGTATCCCGCACCGTGCTCAATGACAACCTGATTGGGGAGTCCGATTACCATGGAGCAAAATTCTACCGAGAGTTTGCGGACAATGATTACAGCAATGTTTTCGTTGATGCTGTTGCCGAGGTTTTCCGGACAATTGACCATACAACTGTTGAGGAAGGTGAAGTCGATGACAACCCTTCGTGGGTTGGCTGGAAAACCATCCAGCGAGTTTCTCGGGAATTCGGTATCAAAAACATCAACCTTATCAAGCCGGGCGTAGGGGAAACAACCCGTGTCCTTTTACGCCGTGTGCCGTGGAAGGTTCTCATGAAGCGAAGCGAACTAAATAGTCTCACGCACATCCGCGTTCTATGCGAGCAGCGCGGAGCAGAGTTGGTAGTGGTGGAGGAACTTCCGTATTCCTGCATCGGTATCATCTATCCGAAGTACGACTAATGAAAGAAACTATTACCGAATATGAATAAATTAGATGATTGGGTTGCAAATCAACTCATTATGGGTCGAATGGATGACCGCTTAGACAGCGAGATTGTGAAATTGGTCCGGTCTTATCACAACCCGGAGGCGGAATATCAGGGAAAGCCTTTAATCGGGCTGGATATTGATGGTACGCTAACTTATTCCACTAGCCGAATGAAGTTACACTCCAAGGATTTTGTTGAGCCACTTTATGTCACCGAGATGCTTGACGGCAAACCGCTGTCATTTATGACAGAAAAATCCCGCCGGATGTTGTCAGTGCTGAGAAACAACGCTTACGTTGTTCCCGTGACATCACGTGGGAAACCTCAATTTGAGCGAATCAACCTGTTCAAGCATGACACCACTTACGCGGTACTCAATACGGGAGGGCGGATTTTTGTAAACGGTTCCGAAGATATCAAATGGTCGCGTTTCGTGGATAATAAGATTGTCTCTGACATGTCTTCGGCCACGGAACTTGAAAAGCTATTCCTTGTTTTCTCTGACCAACCGTGGTTTGAGAGAATGAGCAGGTTACGTCCGGATATGGTTCAGATGAAGTTGGATAAATACACTTCCGTTCCGCAACAAAGCATTGATACCCTGCGGGAACAAGTGGAGAACATGGGATGGCAATTGTCCATGCAGGGACGGAAGGTTTTCGCTATTCCGGGGTTCTTATCTAAGCGGCTTGGGTTCGAGGAAATCGGAGTTAGGGTTGGTGCTGATTATACTATGACTGCTGGCGATTCTACACTGGATATTCCTCTTCTAGAATCAGGAACTCAGGCTTTCCGCCCGAGGCATGGAGAATTAGAAACTCATAATTACCATGCCGAAAATGTTCAAGTCACGGACAACGTTGGCATCTTAGCCGGCGAGGAAATTCTTGCCCGGATGCTGGCAGTTGTGGGTTCCGCGAATCTTTAAAGAATGTTTCCTACTATGTAGGACAGGGCTTCAAGTGTCCTCAAGTTACTGAAAAGTTCCTTACGCACACTTTCGTCCCTATAAAGGTCAGCGACCCCGTTCTTTACCATCAGAACATAATTATCATCGGTATCAAGGTAAACTTTAAGTTCCCGGTTGCCGGCGAAAAGCAGTGACATTTTATCCAAAGCGTTACTAATGGTCCGCAGGCTCGTTTCGTTTTTATCAAGGTGGAGAAGTAGTTCAGCAAAATATTCTACGTCTCCACCTTGAACAACAATCGAACTTATCTTGCTGAGGGTTATGTGGTCGTCGTAGTTTTCAATCCATTTGCGGAGAATTGCGTGAAGTTCGACATCTTGTTTTGCATTAGCAAATAAATAATCCCGCGTGTCCCTTTCGCTTTCAAAATCTTCTGAGCGCATCATTTTAAGGACTTCAAGTTCGGTAAATTCCATCAGGGATTCTGATTCAGCAAGGTCATATTCCGTATCCTCACGACGACGGGCTAATGTGCGTATAGTGCGAGCTAGTTCCTTCTTGGCTTCCCTAGCTGCTTGGAGAGATGGATAATAGGACATTTTCACCTTCTTAGGTTAAATGAGACCTCTCGCTTTCAACGTTCCTTCCAAATCATCCTGTACGAGAACACGTAATTCAGTGGTGGGAATATTAATCTTCTCACGGAATTCCATTTCCCGGTAATAGTCGTTGGGTCGTAGAACATCGATGAAGGCCTGCATGGTTTTAGCTAGTTCGCTATTGGTATCAATGATATCGTAGTTGATCCGTAATTCGCCAGTTCCAAGATGGCGATAGATGGAGCCTTCTGCCAGAAAAGTTTCCAGCATCTTATCAAGACTTTCCGCCGACATTTCATCCCACACCCGATGATGAGTGCTTTTAAGTTCCGCCAGCGGATGTGGCATCACATGAGAACTTGCGTTGGTCAAGATATGAACTGCTGTTTCTTTGGAGGGAATCTTCTCATCAGGCATATAACTCTCCTTGTAAGTTGAATCAAGGGATAGCTTTTGCTTAACCATCCTGTTTTAGTAACACAATTCTAACATATTCTATGCCTTGAAGTAAATATCACAACCCTGTTTTGGCTAATTTGGCGGTTATCTGGTAGTATTTTTAAAGAAGTTACAACAATCGAGAGAGAGAACAAAATATATGGAAACCAGAAACACCACCCTGACTAGGAAGGATGCAAATTGGAGCATCTAACCATCCTCGTTGGTCTCATGTTCGCAACGATTATCATGGTAGCAGTAGGTGAAAAGCTTAAGCTTCCATATCCCGTTCTCATGGTTCTGGCATTCACCGCAATCGCTTTCATCCCCGGTTTTCCGTATGTTGAAATCCCCACCGAACTCATTTTGCCATTGTTCCTACCTCCGCTGCTTTATGCTACCGCCATGAAAACGTCTTGGTCTGTTTTCCGTATCCGCTGGCGGAGCATTATTTTGCTTGCGGTTGCGTTGGTCTTCCTGACTGTTGCTATCACCGCCGGTATGATGTGGCTCCTCGTACCGTCTATTGGTATTCCCGCCGCTATCGCTCTTGGCGCCATGGTCTCGCCTCCTGACCCTGTGGCGGTGGAATCAATTGCCAGCAAGGTGCATATGCCCCGCCGGCTGGTGTCGGTCCTTCAAAGTGAGGGTCTGTTCAATGATGCGGCAGCTATCGTGATTTTCCAGACCGCTGTGGCGGCTACTGTCTCAGGTAAGCAGGTTACAGGTGAGGTGTTCACCAAGTTCCTACTGGGTGCGGTTATCGCCATCGCCATTGGCTTGCTGATGGGTTACCTCACGAAGCAACTGACAAAGATTACCAAGAATTCACCAGCCCGTTCCGCTATCACTTTGGTGGCACCGTTCGCTGTTTATCTGGGCGCTGAACATTTCCACGCTTCAGGCGTTATCGCAGTGGTTGTGCTTGCCCTTGAAATGCGGCGGAATACCCGTCCGCAGGATGCGGAGGAACGCATTACGACTCACTCATTCTGGGAAGTTGTGGAGTTGATGGCTACAGGTATTGCCTTTGGTCTCATGGGCCTTGAATTCCGCCATGTTGTACAGGTAGAAGGTAATGATATTTGGAGTATGCTGGTGCCAGCGGTAATCATCTGTGCGGTAGTTATTCTGGTTCGAGTCCTGTGGCTGGGTGCGTTGATGCTCGGGGGTAAGGTAACTAAAAGCGGTTCCCCGCCCAGCACCGTTAAGGAACTGATTGTCCTGAGTTGGTCTGGGATGCGTGGGCTGGCAACGTTGGCTCTGGCCTTAGCTCTTCCTCAGACTCTTGCTGATGGAGCGCCATTCCCCCATCGTGACCTAATTATTGTCACGGCCTGTGCGGTAATTTTTGCGACACTCATCCTGCCGGGACTTACCCTACCGCTGTTGATGAAGGTCTTGAAAATGGGTGAATCTCCTACTGTTGAACGGCAGGAGATGCAGGTTATCGCTCAGCGGGCACATGAAGCCGCTATGTCCGAAGTGGCTAACGCACCAGTATTGAAGAACCTCACCGAGGAAGAGCGTGAAGCTGTTCGGGCACGCTTGAAGCATCTTAGCCTCCAGTTGTCCAAGGACAGCGAACCAATGGATGATGATGGCGAGCATCATAAAATGAATACCCATGACATCATCGTTATGGCTCAGACTATCGCTCTTGATGCCGCTCGTGAAGAACTAGTGGCAATGGGAGCGGAATCAGGTATTGACCCGCACGCTCTCAGCAAGGTAATGCGTCGAGTTGATATGCGTTCAATGGTTATCAAAGACTAAGGCTCCAAGGGGATAATGAAGATAGGAGGCGAGAATTCTCGCCTCCTATCTTCATATGAAATTACGGGTGATGCCTGATAATTCGTCTTTCCCTAAGGCGTAAGACTGCATTGGCGCAGTGTAGAGAGTTGAACAGCGTGGGTGAAGAGTTGAGCCATTGTCGTAAGGCGCCGTGAGTGGATGTTGTACGCATCGGCATCCCAAGGGCTAACTTGAATTTGCTTTTCAATACCGTACTTGTTTTTGATGAACAGGCAGGCACAATCGATAACCTCCTGTGCGGGGAAGGCGTCTTTCAGGCGGAAAATCTCCTTGATGAAATCCACACACACTCCAACAGCACCCGTATAGTTACGGGATGCAAGTGGTTCCTCACATTCACTTAATTCGCGGTTGCCGTACCAGTTACGATTTGTAACGGCGAAATAGATGAGATTGTCAAGGTTCTCTTCCGGGGTGTACATTTTTCTCCTCTACAATTTTTTCCATTGTAGCAATCCGTAGTGCCGGTGTCAACTACGTGGAAGACCGATATTCTTATATACAGTTATGGATAACAATGATGAGGAAATGCTATGACAGATAATGAAGGTCAAGGCCCGAACTTGGGTAAGAATGAAATGGGTGAGGAAGCATACCCACCTCCGCCCAGCGCATATCAGGTTCCGCCGGCTGGGTATTCTCAGCCGCAATTCAATCAGCAGTATGGACAGCCTACGGTGCTCATGGAGGCTAAGAAGAAAGCTGACCTTGCGTTGGTTCTCTCCATTGTTGGATTATTCTTCTTCTCGCTGATACTAGGTTTTGTGTCCCTTTATCTGGTCAAACAAAGTGAGGATATGGGAGGTGAAGCCAAGGGAGCAAAAATCCTTGGTTGGATTGATGTGGGGATAGGAGTCCTAAGTATCGTCCTGACCTTCTTTATTTTCCTACTCGGTATCAGCAGCTATTAGCTCAGAGATTTTACTTTCATCGAGCACAAGCTCGACATAGGAAAGTTTTCGCAGATGCTCCACATAATGCGGGGATGAAGCCATTTCGGTTATCATCTCCGCATTATTTTTGCTCAAACGAGGGTCAAACCGGCCCTGATTCTCAATCGCCTGCCGAAGATTCAAAGCATAACGCAAGGCGTGCCGGCGGCGCTTGAAGTCCCATGCGGCGAATTTTTGAATAGCGGCAGTGTAGGAGATAATCATAGCTGACACGGAGGCATGATAGCTCTGTCGATATGCGGAAATTTCATCAACCTCAGCAACAGTTGAAAACATTGCTTCCAAAGCCTGCGGAACACCATGATGGGCGTGGATCAGGAAGGTTTTGAAGTCAAAGACGGTATTATCCAAACCGTCCTTCACAACTTGCTCACCGTTACGCTTGCGGGTGGCACCAAAACGGTTCAACTGCGGCACCGTAGAAACGACACGGTAGAAATCCATGTCGCTGTCAGCGTGGTTTAGACCATAGAGGTGAGAACCATGAATAGTGAGAAGAAGTGTTGAGTCCATTGCTTCATCATATCAGAGTATTGTCGAACCTGTCAATTGCTCCTATGTTAGAGTGGTCGCATAAGCGATCACCTTTTTGAAAAGGAGTACAGCTATGAAGCTGCTACCTGAGAAAGTATCCACCTATCTATACCATGCAAAGGTGAAGGGGATGAACAAAAAAATTGATAATTTGACGTGCCTCATAGATGACTTGCGAAAAGAAGCAGAGTGCGACCCAGATAGGGCTGAGCAATACTATGACTCCATTGATGAAGTCCGCGAACAGGTAAAGATAATTACGGAGGAACTTCAAGTCGTTGATTTCCTCGAACACCAAAAAGTCTGAGGTTAATGCTATACTCAAGGGGTACGTTAAACACAAATTGAGGAGGTTGTCATGGTGGTGGTCAATCCCCAATCAACGTTGGACTTGGAGCTTCACACCCTTGGCTGGACAGATAAAGGCGAGCGGGTGGAGCCTCATGATCTCAACTTTGTGAAAGTGATTAGAGCAGGGGTTCCCGAAAATGAACCGGCCAATCCGTTCAATTATCGCACTCGCCCAATTGAAGATATGCTCCATATTCCCGGTGTCAGGGAATGGAATAAGGAATTGGAAAAGTACCGCTGAGCTAGAAAAGCGGGGAGATAACATGGCTAAATCTAAGAGTGGTAGAACTTTACGAGCAGATGAGGTTAGTGAGCGGATTCGCAATGCGAGATATCATATTGATTTGGGATCTGGATCGTTGCTAGGCACTGCAACTCCGAATTATACGCAGGAGGATATGGAAAAATCCTTGGGGCGTTTAATCCAGAAAGTGTCCCCCAATAATGCTAAGCGTACTTATTTACGATAAAGTAAATATACCGTTTTTCAGAACCGGAAAAGCGGGAAACGACCAGAAAGGGTGTACAAAATGAGTATTTTTGACAACAAGAAAACTGGAAACGAAAACGACAGTCTAGGCGAAAAGGCTGGCAAACTGAAAGACAATGTGAAGGAAACCCTGTCGAGTAACAGGGATGCTGAGGACAAGCCAGCAGGCGTAAAGGAAGATACGAAGGATGCCTTCACAGGTGCGCGACCTGAAAGTTTGGGGGAACACAAGGACGGGGAAGATGCCGGCCAGTGGTTGCGTAATGACCTTGAGCAGACCAAGCAGGACGTACACATTGGCGGTTCAAGGGAATAAGACTAAATTCCAATAAGAAATGGGGAGTGATCATTGATCGCTCCCCATTTCGTTATCCTATGCTAAAATCTACTAATGAAAGGATTCACTATGAGCGATTATCCAGATAACGTAATCCCCTTCCCCAGAAGGCCGGTCCCGGCCTCTACGGTAGCAAAGAACCTGCCTCCCGACATCCACAAAATTCTCTCTGAGGAGCCAAAGAACAGCCAGCGACCCGCTAATTTGCGTTACCTGTCGCTTGAGGAACTTGGGAAACTGGATTTTCCCATTATCGATAATCCAGAAGTGTATTCGGATGCTAAGGAATTGGAACGGCTTCTTGTGCTTACTGCCAATGAACTTGGTGATTTCAAGGCGAAGCGTTTAGGCGAAGTTATTGGAGCATATGTCGCCTCAATAGCTGACATGTCATACTCGGAAGGTCTGTCCGAAACGCTTCTTGATTAGCTCTGTTCCTTGATATCTTCCTCAGCAACCTGCTCGGGAGTAAGAGCTTTCACGTTCTCGTTAATGTCCTTCAACGGCACAGTGAATTCCTTCTCCTCCGTGCTGTAATCCTGACAAGAGAAATCAACGTCCTTACCCTCTTCGGCGGTGGCACGGCACCGAACCAAGCCGGAATCAGTTTCAACTACAAATTTAGCGTGCTCTCCAGCAATTAGCGGGTTCTGGGGATCAACGAATCCTTCCACGAGCTTTACGTCATTGCTTTCAACGTAGGCAACCATTTGATTGTGATAGTTGTTCTGGGAGATAGGCTGGGAAACGAAACCGAGCACCCCGCCAGCGACAACGAGAACAAAGAAACCCGCGAACAACCCGTACTTTTGCTTACGCAAGGAGGAGGCGAGACCCGCGTCCTCAGTCTTTTTCTCTTGCTTTTCTTTCTTGAACGCAAACAGGATAATGGTGATAGCGAGTGCCGCGAGGAGTACAAAGATCATCCAGATCCATGCCTCAATTCCACCGTAGGGCTGCATAAATTTTCCTTCTCAATTTCTTTGTATTTGAACCATTTGGTATATCGGGTTTTATGTCCGTTTAGTCATTGTACCGCACGAATGTATGGTTACTGGCGGGAAGAGTTCTAGACTTCTGACCAAACCGCTAGACGGCCTTCTAAGCGGTTTAAATTTCTTGGGACGAGGAACTCGTCGTTATTCATCCCCCAGCCAGCCAAAAGTCCGCTTCTGGGCTTCTGGGCCTATTTTCAGCGGGAGGGAGCACTCGTTATTTGCTAAACCGTAAAACCCCAGAGAATCCACTTGGGTTCCACCCCGGGAAAGTAGTCCTTCACTAAACGTTCCATCAGCGGATCGCTGACAGGCTCCAAAGGTGTTACCTCAACGACTTCTTCGAGCATGGCGTGGGTGATGCTCTCCCGCACTACAAAAACTACCCGATGGACTATCTCAAATTCCCGTTCTCCTACAATCACCATGCTTACAGATGGTTTAGCCTCCCCACTGATCCGCTTAAGGGCGGAGTTCATCATGTTTTCAAAATCTATGAAGGGCATAATCTCGTAGGAATCCATGTCAAGGTTAAAGTTCTGGTCTAGGTCCAGAAAATTTTCCAATTCGGATTCATCAAAAATATCTAGGATACTGCGATCAGGCATGTTGCCCATGTCCCAGCTAAATCCATAGCCCACATTGGCGGTTGTTATTTTACTCATGGTTCATCTTACCATGAACCGCTGTGTGGCTCTGTAAGGGCTTGAAATTTTCAAGATGAGGAACTGAGCGTCTCAGCCATAATAATCAGCCGTGACCCTGCCTGTGCGGTTCTGAGTAGGCTTTCAAGGGGTGGAGGGGAAGTACAGATTGCTTTTCTGCCCTCGGGGGCGTTTGGTGAGATGGATGGGTTAGTTTTGTTATCACCTGCTGTCAGCGGTTAACATCGTTTTCTATGTGAATCCATCTCTTAGCCTCCCGAAGCGGTAGTGATGATGTGATGTGCCTTGATGAAAATAAAAATGGGGAAAGCTTCCTTCCTTCGCTTGTGAAGCCGCGATGTGCGAAAACGAAAAATTTTACGAAAACCTTCAACTAAATTGACTGGGGGTGTTAACACATGTTAACAGGAAGGAAGGAAGCTTTCCCCCAATCTGATTTTTGATCGAAAATCTGTCATCTCACCTAGAGCTTAAAAGTACATTAGTTAACAAATGTCAGCAAGGAGGTTCCTTCTGTTCTTTAAAGTTCTTATGTTCTTTAATGCAGTAAAGTTTCTTTACTATAGACAGTAAAGTTTCTTTACTATAGGATGCCGATTCCATAGTAAAGTTTCTTTACTATGTATGGTAAAGAAACTTTACTATGGCATGGTTAAATAACTTTACTATGGATGACCTCTTATGTGTTACACTAGTGAGGGTGAAGGCACCCTTAGGGATGGATAAATCATCTCTGAAAAGTCTCTCGCAGACAGTACAAAAACAGAGTCAGGAGAAAAAATGGATCGAAAAATGAGCAAATCAGACCTCTATGGATGGTTTGATTTGCGCCCCATTAGAGGTTCATCTGCTTACCGGATGTTTGAGGTATTCCTGATTCAGAACTGGGATGAAGATACCCAGCGCACCTCTATGAGCCGCAAGGACATCATCGGGAAAACAGGCTGGAAATGGGCAGAAGTTGATAACTACATCATGTTTATTGACATGAATAACCTGTGGGAAATCAACGAATCCACCGAAAGTAATGAAATGATTTTTACCCCTAAAGCATAAAAACGGAGGCAAGTCGCACGCTTGCCTCCGCCTGTGTCCATAAAAGACGATATGGTATATCAAAATACGAATTATATTATACCATATCGTTCGCAAATATAATGAAGGATATGTGTTTTGAACGACATTACCGACTACGCTCTGACAGATATGGTCTGGAAGAACTCAAGTCTCGCCGGCAGTGCCAAATTGGTAGCCGTTGGATTAGCCCGTGCTTTTGATAGCCGACGCGGGTATTCTCGCTATCCCCTAGACTATCTGGTGAAGGATACAGGCCTTTCCCGTCCCACTGTGGTCTCAGCACTCAACGAAGTGGAAGAGAGTGGGGAATGGAGTTTCGCACGTAAAGGTGGCTCCCGTGGAACTCTGTTCTACCCAAATTTTGAAAAGCTCACGGAACCCCAGCCAAAGCGTAAAGCCGCAAAACGCAAGGAAGAGGCAACCAATGAAAAGCCTGCTCCGAAGACTAAAACCAAGCCGAAGGCTCGTACTGTCACAGCAGTAGACGGGTACCCGAGCACTGATGAAGATACTGATCCGATGCTCAATGGGCTGCCTCTGCTGGCTTCAAATCCGAAAAAGATGGTAGTTCCACCCGTGCTCAATACTGCGATGGCGATGGCTATTCGTTTGCACCGCCGTACCGATCTCAGCACCCGGCTGCGGCCACAGGATTTTACCGTCAATAAGCTCAAAGGCATCATCGACCATCTAAGTATCGTCCGCCAATACCCGCTGGAGGCCATAGACATTCTGTTATGGTTACAGTGCGAGAACAAGCAAGCACTCAGCGAGTCTTTTCTCTCTACCGTTCTGGGGATGTGCACCAAGGATGGGGAAATCGTCAAGCCCCAGCAGTGGAATGGGAAACCGAACCCTGCTTATGATGTAGCTTCCAACGTGTATGAAATCTATCGGGCACGTCACACCGGTGACAAATATGTAGAGAGTCTATAACGTAAGAGGGGCTGGTAACCATTTGGTCACCAGCCCCTCTTTATATCATCAGTCTGCTACGATGTCACCATTGACCATTCGAGCATCTAAATAGTCGTCTCGCAATTCTTCAAGTGAGACTGTCTTTCCCTCAATGACAGTGCTCCAGTACTTCCATCCATTCAAGGGCTTCCACCCTTCCCCGTAGAGAACCTCACAGGCAATCGCTGCGGTATGGGGAAGCATATAAAGTGTGCGGTTGAAGACGATTCCGCCTTCGGCAATCCGAGCTACGCCGCGCAATTTGGTATCCTGTGACGGGAATACTTCATTTCCCTCAATGCCGGCGAATTCAATGACCTTAGCCAGATCAGTGACATACTTCAATTGCCGCCGGCGGTTTATTGAATCCCTGATACTTTCAGGGGATAGTGCCGGGGTTTCTAAGGTAGTGGTCATTTTAGTATTTCCTTTTGGGTAGTGGCTTTATATCTATACTCATTTTATCACGGTAATCCGTATTTCAAGACAATAAAAAGTGCCAGCTACAAATTGTAACCGGCACTTTTTATTACATCTGGTTAAGCGGCGCGATTCCACTCTCCCCTGTGTATTTCGTAATGAAGTCGTCCATATCAAAAAGCCATTGACCATCTACCTTCACAAACTGGAAACGTCTTTCTTCACCCTCCGGCATTTGCGTCGTCTCGCCGGTTTCAGTGTTACGAAGAGTTGATTTATTGAAGTCAATGGTAGCGTGGGTATCATCCACCATAACAACTGAACTAGGTGCGAATTTAATGGACATCTTTCCTTCACCCATATAGCTAACCAGCATAGAGGCTTCAAGATTATCCACATACTTTTGTTTGTCCATCTTTGCGGGGTCGCTCATATAGCTTAGCTCGGCGTAACTTAGACCGGAAGTAGTATAGAGTTCATACTCGAAATCCAAAGGAAGGTCTTCTTCGAGGGAAAGCCCTTTTTCTTTGGCCTTCTTCGCGGCGGTTTCTTGGAGTGCCTCCATTTCCTTCATGGTGGTTCCCTCAAAAATACTGTTATAGAAAGCATCAGCAGCACTGGCAACACGCGATGACTCACTCACCTTACCGTTTTCCTGAACCTTTACTCTTTTACCATTTTCATCCACGGTATAAGTCGTAACTGGGATATCCTGCTCATAGGGTGCGGAAATACACCCTGTCATCCCACCCATGACAGCAAGAGTGAGTATTCCCGCATAAATCTTTTTATTCAACCCCATTGTCCCTCATAATTTTCTAGTGATATATGCCATTTGTCAGGCTTCAATGGATCTATCGGTGTTATAGGGGAATAATAAAGCTAGCTGAAAATGTTGCTTGCTTCCGCATAAGAAAGGACATTCTTCGTTTTCAATGAATTCGCTAATGTCTTTACCATATCAAAATTTGTTTTAACTAATTGATATGTTTCGTGGCGTAAGGTATAAAGGAATTGCTCTTTTGATACACCAGCATATATTTCGGGGTGTGACAGCAATAGTGTTTCAATGCTAGTCATATCATCAAACCCCTTATCTTTATATGGGTTCCCAAACGCAACATCGCAAGCGACGGTCCCGGCCATGTAAATACGGATGATGTCCTTATGGTCCTCAGCGGTGGGGTTCTCCACTTCGCAACCTTCAACCTCGCCCGTTAAACGGTCATTTGAAACTCGGATTTCGCAGAATTCTTTACCGAGTAGATGGGTTATTACCGCATGTCCTGCCTCGTGAATGAGTACGGCATATTTATTTCTGCGTGAATTCACAATAATAGACCTGAGCGTATAAATAGCGATAAGGCATACGGCAGCATAAAGCATTATTGTCCTCTTCCTGAGCGAAGTAGATGTCTTAGGTACCGTAACAGTAATTTTTAGTAAATGCAAATCCTATATAAAGAGGGAAATAAACTCCGTAATTACCATTTCCATCGCTCCCGAAAATCCAAATGCGATAACCAGAGCATTCACGCATAAAGTCACAATAGGTTCTTTTACTGATCCATTCTCTACTATACGACCGGCTAAGCGAGACGCTAAGAAGGCTGAAACAATTACGACTCCACTTACCAAGAAGTAGCGACTAAAATCAGCGAGGAGCATATTTCCATCGGAACACAGAGATTGCACCGTGTTGCTAGATAGCCTGCTGTCGCACTGTTCAAGGAAGAAACCCGCGACACCAAAAGCTCCCATCAGCACAAAAATAACTGCTGTGCCGGTTATTGCTTTAAGTGTTTCGGGGAATTGGGGTTTTCTCATGGTATAACTATGGGCCAGCCAATTTCCAAAAGTTAAAGGCGTTAGGAAGTTTATGTGATAAAATGTTACTTAAGTTCCTTATTGTCTTAAGTACACCTAAAACAAAAAGGCAATATACACAAGGAAAATGGAAGCGCACATGAGCAAATTGTCAATCCTCATGGAGGAATACGGTTCAGGGAAAAGTTCCCTTAGCAACACAGTAGCATCTTTACTATCACACGACTGGGTAATGCCCAGCCGCTATAAGCCGTCCGCTGAACCTCTCCCCGCAGTAGTTGAGGGAAGCTGGGAAGAAATAGAGAACGCTCTCAATACAGGTGTCATCTCGTTTGTTCAATATCGGGCGTTGTCCAATGCCTATGATAAGGCTACGGACAGGCATATCCCCATTGCTATCTAATGCTATGATTGAAGTATGAAATTTCTTGGAAGAGTCGGCCTTGCCTTAGCGGGATTGACCATAGCTATGATCTCAGCACTCATCACCTCAGGTGTAACAAATCATCCGCCGGTTCAGGATCAAGCCACCATCATTCATAAGGTTGACCGCCCCGATGGGACATGCTTGCTGACTTTTGATATTGACGGTGATGAAGCCATCATCGAGGAAACGAATATCACCTGCCCGCATTTCCATGAGGGTGATAAGGTGTCCTACTGATCAGCGGGTGTATCTAACCTGAACGCCTTCGAAGCCAAGTCCTGCGAGTTTTCAGGAAGGCGGCTCTCCACATATTCACGAGAAGTGATATTCTCCAACCGAGCAGCGTGAAGAATCATCTGTCGGTACGAGAGCGGGAAATGGTTGAACACATCTTCGTCCTCAGATTTAGCTAGGAGGCTAACATGTTCAGGGATGAGTTGATGGACGAGTTGTAATGCATCGGATTCTGGCAGGGGAGCATACCCATTGCTATTGTAGAACCACTGCTCAATCGGAGAGTAGATGGCGTAATAAATAGGGGTAACTCCCAGTGGTTTGCCTTTGGGCAGGAAGAATATGTCGGTCCCCTTCTTGCGGTTTACCACCAACCCCATCCGTTTCCCCAGTCGGTCCCGCATAATGGCAAGTTCAGGGTTCGTGAGATAGACTTTTTCAACCCCGTCAATATAGGGGTTCCCTGAGAGCCGGCACGCTTCCCACCGTCCAAACGCTAATACATCAGCCAAGATTTTACCTTCTTTCGTTGAGATAATCTTAGCATGGATTAACAATTACATCAGCAACCAATCTATTGCCGATTCAATGATATTGGTACCAGTACCGGTGTGGTTATATTTGGTCATGTGGAAGTATCTGCCACCATTTCCATTAGTGACAGCAGAAGCCGTAATACAATTTGCATCGGGTCCAGTGGTGTCCCCCATGGCAATCGGAACCACGCCGGGCTTGAGTTTGGTAATACACTGCCATGTATCATTATTGAAGGCTGTTTCGGAGAAAGTATAGGGGAACGCAGGGTTCAACCCGCCAGCACCCGTCCTGCTGTATTTAGCTCCCGTGTTGTCCATATACACACTTGTCTCAAACATCCATGTACGGTATCCGGCACTGATATCATTGCCATCCGTCAGTACTTTGTATCCTGCCTCATAGGCTTGTTTCAATAAGGATTCTGTTTCGCTAGTGAGTGACCAGACGTTACCAAAAGCGGCGATGATATCATACCCTTTCAGATCCGATAATTTGGCATCTTTTTTAATCGTGACATTGTAACCGAGTTTCTTTAATGTCGTCGGGGCTGTATTGTAATCACGGGAATCTTCGACAATGAGGATTTTCTTGGAAGCCAACTCGGTAGAGAAATTCGCCCCCTCCGGAACGTCACCACATGCCTTCCCCTTAGAGGTTAGACCTCCGTCTTTGGATGAGTACCGCAAGATGTTATCAGGTTCAGCTTCGGAACGTCCTTCTAAACAAAATTGTGTGGTGGATGATTTGGTTTTGTCCAATTTGATACTTACACCATCTGACCGGCTTTCGTAGTTCGGTAAGTATGAAAGGTATTTCCCGCCATTCTTCACCATTTCGGTTTCCATGGTGGTTGCTGCATTTTTAAGGTCTGTTTTCACTGATGCTTCAGCTGCTGACTTGCGTTGATTCAGGAACGCTGGCACAGCGATAGCTGCGAGAATACCAATGATGAGTATTACCACCAGTAATTCCACAAGGGTGAATCCTTGTTCAGAGTTCTTCTCGTTTCTTCGTGTGACCATTTTTCCCCATTGTGATATGCGTTACGATTTAATAGATCCATAATAATTATCGGTATTGGAATATGCTGGAATCTAAACCCTGTAGTAACGATAAAACTATTCCACCCGGAAAGCATTCAAAGTGTCACTTTTCTCCAGCATCGGCCCGGCTACTTGGAAGATTTGCCCGGGAGTTTTTGCGCTCTCTTTAATCTGAACGGACGGGTAGAATCCCACATGTCCGGGGGCCGTGGTGTGAGTGTAACTTATCCGATCCCATCCACCAGTAGCGATATATGATTTGCCGTTTTCGAAAACGTAACCGTTATTGATATTGACAACACGGAAACCAATGTTTAATTCCTTACCCGCCTCAGCTTTAACATAAATAGAAGATGTCCATTTTTCGCCGGCTTTCTTTACCGTCACCGCACCCTCATTTTGTGGTTGATGAAAAATTACCCCCTGAGCTTCCGAAGTGCTGTCCGTAGTCACTTCAATGGCTTTGTTGCTTACCGGGGTGACGACATTGACTGTTTTGAATTTGGAAGCAAAGTAGGATTCCATCCTGTTATGCGAACCATAAGTGTTATTGGGGAAGTTGAGATTCTTAAAGAGTGGGTCATCAATCACATTGCCGGTAGCGATAATCTGTCCATCTTCCCCCAACACCTCAGCGGGATCACAGGCTTCACCTTTTCTCCCCAAACCGCCTGCAGTGGAATCGTAGGTGAGCGGATTGGAAGCCGTGTATAATTTTCCGTCTTTGTGATATCCCACAATACAATATTTTTCCGAATCTCCGATAACGGTCCACCAGACCCCCGCGCTGGTGGGCACATTCGCGTATTTTACGGTGTTGTTGGAAAAATAAATGATGCGGTTCATGGTGGTATTGTCACTGGTAGCGACGGTCATTTTCGCCAGTTTCTTTGTGTTGGCGGGCAACCCTTGAATTGCTAGGGCGATGTTTTTCACGTCCGCTTCCGCTGAAACATCGTGTGCTGCCCTGCGTTGATTCAGGAAAGCAGGAACAGCTATTGCGGAGAGAACCCCAATAATCAAAATGACAACTAGCAATTCAATTAAGGTAAAACCATGTTCGCTGTGCGAATTTTTAACCTTCAACATCATGTTCTCCATTTGACGGCAATGGGGTAGGACGAAACACTCCCAAGGGCATATATCGGGAATGTGACGGTTTCCCAATGTAAGGAGCCTCTATGCTTGTTAGCCCAGCATTAACATGTCCCTCCTATCTATCGACATAGAGCATAAAATTGCCCGCCATCCCAGTTGGAATGACGGGCAATAATGAAGCGGGGGTTATTCCTTTCCGCTTCCAATCTGCAGGCTTTTCTTCGGTTCGGGGAGGGAAATAGTGTGCTCATCAGCGAGGTCATTGGCGAAACGACTTTCAAGGAAACGACCGTGAGTTTCCAGAGCATTTACGTCCTGACGTTCAAAACTGTCCAGAATGTTGCTAGTGGTCTTTTCCATAATGTTCAACTGGCGAATGACCTCTGCTTTCAGGTGGTCCTGATTATTGATGCGCTCATTCTTGGAAACGTTGATGTAAGCTTCCAAAGAGTTTGGAAGATGCTCACTAAGAATCGTTTCCACAGTGTATTCCATTTCAACGTTCAGGGAGATTCGGTCCCACTGTTTGTTGATAGCGTTCAGATTATCGCAGACTGCGGTGAAGGCTTGAATAATCTCCTGCCCGAGTGCTTCCTGACGCTCTACTACGGCTCCAAGAATCTTGTTCAGTTGCTTGGTTGCGGCATTACGGTTCTTAATGTTGACCTTTGTTTCGCCTGCTTCAATGGCGGGAGAAATATGAACTGGTTCAATACCAAGCAGTGCTTCAACCTCTTCCTGCGAGCGAGGGCGGAAAATAGCGGTTCCCGCTGCGGTGGCTCCTGCCGCTGCGAGTCCTACAAGAATACCGCCAAAACCTAGTTCAGGTGCCACAATAGCAGCGGTGCCCATGCCCATACCAATTGTGCTGAGGCCGGCGATAGTATTCCACTTCTCCATCATGAAAGCCGAAATCTTGTTCATCATGTCCTGTTTCTGTTTGCGGTGAGTACGTGTGTTAAATTCATAGTAGCAGATTAATCGATATAACGCCAATACGGGATAACTAGATGAATCCTAGTGCGATTGCGAAGCAAGCGGCACCTAGGAGGACCATTGCTAATCCGAAATAGACATCAAATGATGGCCCTTGATTCCTTTTGCGTGTCTTGCCGGCCATATAAAACTCCTTACTAGATGGTATGTACTCTCAATATAGCGTCTGTGCGTTATACTGGTTAACGAATGTACTGATATAAATATTCTATCAGTACGGGGAAGACGGTGGTTCAAACATTGGTCTTCACCTGACCTCACCCAGAGGGGAATCGCGTGTCTAAAATTAGACAACTAAAAGCTAAAAGTTCCGGTAACATGCTAAAAGTTGTAAATATACCATTTGATCGTGGTAACATAGAGAATAATATTACTCAACGTAGAAGGAATAAGGAAAACACATGGCTAATAACAATCTAGATGGACTGGGTGCTCTTTTCAGTAATGGTCTTATCCGAGAAATCATTGCGGATCAGGCTACATCACAGATTCGCAAGAACGGTGTCCGCCTAGGCGAGGCTGGTCTTGAGAAGATGAAGAACATGGATTCCAAGGACATCCTGAACGTTGCTGAATCTATTTTTGGCACTTTCGCTCAGGCGACCGCTCCTAAGACTTCTGAGACACCTCGGGAAGAGCCTCGGGAACGTGTTGCTGAGGAATCTGTCAAGATCGCCCCTGAGCCTTCCCCTGAGGCCCCTGCTCCCGCCGCACCTATCGTGGTTGAAGTAGAAGTCGCTCCCGTGAAGGAAACACTGAAGGAAGAGGGTAAGGTATCGGAAGCTCTGGCAGTTCTGGAAGCTGTATTCAGTGGAATGACCCCCGCTGGTCGGGATACTGCGATTGCGTCAGTTATGCGACTGGTAGAAGCCGCATCAGATAATGGTCTGACGGGCGAGCACGCTGGTTGGATTGCCCGCCTGTACGGCAACCACCAGATCTAAGTTAATAACCATTCTCAGGGCTTCTTAGTCTCAAGCCTGTTTTCGTTTTCGGGAACCGAGTAATCGGGGGAATAAAACCGGGGGAATATCAGATATAGGTAAAACAAGAAGCGGTATTTTACCGCTCATGTAATTACGGAGGCTTATTATGACAACCCCATTAGAACTAGAGACCGCTCTTGATGCTAAAGGGTGGGATCCTGAATACCGAGAAGAACTGGAGGATGGAACAGAACTCAGTTACCCGGTATATGAAATTCTCGTTGGCAACAACACTTATTACGTGGAACTCACGGAGGTTGATGCTGATGATGAAATTGTCCTTTCCCGAGTATGGGTTTGGGATGAAGCGGGCCATACTATCTACGATGTCTGGGACATTGATGATGTGGCAGAGCCAGCGGACATCATTGCTGAGGTGGAAGAGTTTATTGCCTCAACATAGGTTACAAAATATTACACAATACCGTGTTGACAGAATCTTG
>JACRYO010001720.1_pt1 | contig 21045 bp, 25 predicted proteins | sample 8023221 | NCBI WGS metagenome assembly JACRYO01 (sample SAMN15823180, study PRJNA655841) | gut metagenome | isolation source: fecal sample D85 from dog with diarrhoea from SPCA | host: Canis lupus familiaris | place: South Africa: Mmabatho, Mahikeng | collected 2019-09 | reverse complement strand
TCGAGCTTGAATTGCGTTTCGTAGGTTACGTCTACGTTAAAACGTTACAGTTAAATATAACTGCTAAAAACGAAAACAACTCTTACGCTTTAGCTGCCTAAAAACAGTTAGCGTAGATCCTCTCGGCATCGCCCATGTGCTCGAGTAAGGGTCTCAAATTTAGTGGGATACGTTAAACTTTTCCGTCTGTAAAGTTTAAAAGAGATCATCAGACTAGCAATACAGAATGCCTGTCACTCGGCAAGCTGTAAAGCGAAACCTCAAATGAGTTGACTATGAACGTAGATTTTTAAGTGTCGATGTGTTTGGACGCGGGTTCGACTCCCGCCGTCTCCATTGTGTATTGTTGAGACAAACAAACAGGTGTAAAAAACGTTGTTAAATCAACGTTTTTTTATTTTTACCAAAGAGAAGAATGAAAGAATTTTGCATTTTTTTGCATCACAATATCATTCTGAGAAAAGGGAAATCCAAAGAGTTAATTTGTCGTATGGTCCCTAGATAAAATCTTTTGTAGTCTGGATTTTTAAACCTTCTTTTAGTTCGCATCAAAAAGCTTAATAATAGTTTGAAGTGAATGCTACTTTAAGAATTCTTGTTCATATTCTTGAATAATTTCTTCCGCCCTTAATTGCTCAGATCCACTCAACTGTTGCTTCACATCTTGATACTCTTCCCTCATATTTTCTAAAACTAACGGAGCCTGATACGCAAACCACTCTGACATAGAATTTTTTGGATACTTCTTTTTATATTCTGGATAATCCATAATCGTGATCATTACTCATCAACCTTCCAATAATTAAATCCATGAATCTAAATGTTTTTCTTGTTTGGCTTATCTGCTATTTTAGTTGTCGACTTTCTCGCCACATTACCACTACTCATTTGCTAATATTATTATAAATATCATCATAATTGTATTCTTTAATAAATCCAATTTGCTCGGAATTTTATGTAACACGTATTAGTCAGCAGTTTCAGTAACAACTAAAGTAATACGTATTTCTGTATTTATTTCGTTTTCTCCTAATGAATTCCTAAACTATTTTTCGATGGTTCCGTTTCTATTTGTAAACTAAAAATCGACTAACTCATTGACACACATCAGTTTTTAAGTCATCATAAATATATAGTTAAACATAGATATCGATTTACTATTCCTAGGCATTTGTGAATATATGATCATGAAGACCAAGTATACTCTTTAGTAAAAAACTAAAAAAGGACTTTTAGGAAGATATCTGGTCAAACTTACGAATATAAACTGAATTATTTGAAGACAAATGAATAGGTTCTGCTAGAAAGCCTTGTCGCTTTCTTTGATAAAAAATTAACCCGAGATTGGGACAGAAATGTTTCTTACTTTTGTCCCACACTTACTATCTTTAAAAAATGACAAATCTATTATATCAGAAATGAGGAATCAAGAAATGGGATTATTCGATGGACTAATGGGAAATGCTGCACAACATGATAATAAATCTGTAGAAAAAGAACTACAAGGGGTCTTAGTACCTAATGAAAACGTGGATTTAGCTTTTAAATTAGTAAGAGACTTAATTGTTTTTACAGACAAACGATTGATTATCGTTGACAAACAAGGTGTCACTGGTAAAAAAGTAGAATATAAGTCGATTCCTTATAAATCGATCTCACGTTTTTCTGTAGAAACAAGTGGTCATTTTGATTTGGATGCAGAGTTGAAAATTTGGATTTCTAGCGCTGAACTTCCGGCCGAGAGTCTACAATTCCGCAAGGACAAAAATATTGTAGCTATTCAACAAGCATTAGCTTCTGCTGTTTTATTCTAACTATTGAAAATCATTGAACCAATCTAACAATGATCCGTCCTTGTTTTTGACAGAAAATCCACCGAAAAATCAATTTTTTCGATAATGAGTAAGTCAATGAGGATTTCACTAACAAACAAAAACTGGAAGACTGAAAATCGTAAAAAAGATTTCCAGTCTTCCAATTTTTTGTCTTGATATATATCCAAAACTCTAGCGAAACGGATTATAAAAGCGTCCGCCATTGATGAACAATAAAGATATTCCTGCAGCACACAATAAGATTACCAGTAATAATGCCAAATAATCATTGCGCTTCAAGGGTTTAGCTAACAACCAAGTGCGGCTTTTTTTCTTACCGAAACGACGAAGCTCCATCGCCGAAGAAATCGTTTCGATCCGTTCTAAACTGGAGAAAATCAAAGGAATCGCAATCGTTAAATTGCCACGTACTCGTTTCATCAACGAGGCTTTCTTGGATAGCTCATTTCCTCGAGCTTGCTGTGCTTTTGAAATCGTTCGAAAATCTTCTTGAATATCTGGGATATAACGCAATGCTAAAGAAAAAGCATAAGCGATCTTATATGATCCACCTACTCGATGAATACTTGATGCCAATTCACTAGGGTTCGTCGTCAAAATAAAGATCAACCCTGGTGGAATCGTGACGAAATATTTGATCAGCAGATTGAACTCATAAAAAAGTTGTTCTTGTGTGAGTGTATATCGGCCGATTCCTTCAAAAATCACATGTCTTGTCCCATAGATCGTCACGCCATATTCTGGTGCAAATAGATAAACCGTCAGCAAATTCAAAATCGAAAAGAATGCGATGAATTTCAATACAAAGGAAATCTCACGATACGTAATTTTTGCTGTTCGAAAAAGAATAATAGAGAAAAGCGCAAGCACTAGCAAAAAACGTGTGTCATAAGAAATCATCCCAACTACTGAAATCATTAAAAAGCACAACAATTTAGTGAAGCCGCTAAGTTGATGGATCACCGTTTTTTTCGGCAAATAACCGATCAAATTATTGTCTGCCATCAGTAGGCACCTCCTCATGCTGGATGAATGCCGACACAAAATCGGTGGCATCTGCTAAATGATTGTTTTGTGCCAAACGATAGAGACTCGTTTCACGCAGACTTGCTGAGGCAACTAATTCTGCCGAAGATAAGACATTGGCAGGGGTCTCATCCGCGATGATCTGTCCTTGTTTCAATACCAACGTCCGTCGGGTGTGTTCCAACATCAGGTGCATATCATGGGTGATCATCAAGATGGTAATCCCTTGCTGGTTCAACGTGCGTAAAAAGGTCATCATTTCATTATAATGGTAATAATCTTGCCCCGCTGTAGGTTCATCAAGGATCAGCAATTCAGGCTCGAGTACTAAAATAGCTGCAATTGCTACTCGGCGTTTTTGCCCATGGCTCAATGCAGAGATTGGCCAATTACGAAATTCGTAGAGTCCACAGACCTTCAATGTGTCAAAAACTTTTTCCTGGATCTCCTCAGGTTCGACACCCTGGTTCTCCAACCCTAATGCGACCTCTTCAAAAATCATATTCTTCGATAGCATTTGATTGCTATTTTGCAACACGTAACCTATTTTATCGGCTCGTTCCTTGATACTTTCATTTGCAATGGATTGCCCTTTCCACAACAGTTCACCTGTTTGAAGAGGATAAAAACCTGTGATCAGGTTCGACAGCGTAGACTTGCCTGCCCCATTATGCCCAACAAGACTGACCATTTCTCCTTGATAGAGTGTCAAGTCAATTTTTTTGATGACTTGCTCATCCCCAAAGCCAAAGGAAATATTTTTCAGTGTCAGTAATGGCGTTTCTTTTAACGGAATTGCTTTGAATTCTCCCTGATCCTTGGCTAATGCCGTTGCTATTTCTGGGGAAACTAGTTGATCGACCTGTGTTAGATCAGAAAACTCTTCCAAAGAAATACCCGCACGTTTCAAAGCAGAGATATACAACGGTTCGCGTATACCATACATTGTCAAAAGGTCACTTTTTAGTAATTCTGTTGGCGTGCTATCTGCGATGATCGTTCCTTCGTTCATTAGAATAACACGATCGATTGGTGCTGCTAAAACTTCTTCCAAACGGTGTTCGATAATGATTGTTGTAAATTTTTGCGACTGATACAACTGGTCGATCATTTGAATCGCTTCATACCCCGTTTGTGGATCGAGATTGGCTAAAGGTTCATCAAACAAAAGGATCGGCGTTTCATCGATCAAGACGCCAGCCATCGTTACACGTTGCTTCTGACCGCCAGAGAGATCTTGTGGGCGTTTTTCTAATTGTTCCGATAGATTGGTTTTTTCAGACCAATAATTTACCGCCTTGCGCATCTCCGTTTGCTCAATCATCTCGTTTTCCAATGAAAATGCAATATCTTCAGCCACTGTCAAGCCAACAAACTGGCTATCCGTATCTTGCAATACTGTCCCCACATCTAACGAAAGGTCATAGATGGTGGATTCACCAAACAACTTCCCGTTGATGTTCAAACTCCCAGTATAACTACCTTTTTCATTTTGCGGGATGATACCATTCAAACATTTCCCTAAGGTAGATTTTCCTGAGCCACTAGGTCCCATGATCAAAATCTTTTCTCCTTGTTTGATGGACAAATTGATATTTTTCAGCGTGGGTTCGGCTTGGCTATCATATTGAAATGTAAAATCATGAAACTCGATCATTTTATATCCTCACGTTCTAATCTTCTTTATTTAAGCTACCTTTTTTCGTTTTCGTCTGTGCATAGGCTTTTAGCAAAATAACACCGATGACACCTGTTACAATCGCATTTGTGATCCCTGCAACGATACCTTGTGTAAAGACTTTGCTTGGTGCCTCCGCATAGATCAAGATATCTCCGATTGGTGCAATCACTACCCATGTAATCAAATTGGCGATCGTTTCACCAACAAGAAATGTCCCGATTTCTTTTTTCCCAAAAGTTCCTTGTTCGATTGGGATACGTTTAGCTAACAAGCCAAAGAAGACACCTAAAATACCTGAAGCAATGATCCATGACCACCATGCCCCATAGGTTGTCAAGTCACCAAGTGCATGGCCGATAAAGCCTGCTAACCCTGCAACGATAGGGCCATAAACAACGCCTAACAATGCCAAGAAAGGATACGCCGTTGCGATATCCGTATTAGGAATCCCTGTTGGAATAGTTACGAAACGTTTCAAAATGAAGAAGACCGCTGCGCCGATACCAATTGCTACAATGTGTTTTACCGTGAATTTTTTACTCATACTTTTTTACCCCTTTTTAATTAATACGTAATAAGTGCTTCTTTTCTTAGTTCTTTTCTTAGTTCTTTGTCAGTTCGATCGTCCAGTCATTGCCTGTTCCGATCTTATATACAGCTGAAAATGAATCCAGATTGATCCCTAAACCAACGTTCAATAATGAATTGATGTATAATACCGCTTTTTTTGGCGCTACTTGAGCAAACGAACGTCCAAAGACAACCTCATCTTGGTAACGGACTACACCTTGATAGTATATTTTTACTAGTAAGCTTTGTCCATATTCAATTTGCCAATTTTTGAAAAAATCCACCGGAATGTTCGTCCAAAGTGAGCCGAAACGAATATCGGTGATATCGATCGTACCTGTCGTTTTATGTTCATTTTGTACAGGAGCGATCAATGGGAATGTTACTAACTCGCTCGTTGGAATGACTGAACCTAGTTCGTCAAATCGTACATTTCCACTAGCTAGTCGAGCCCCATTGTATACATAGACATCGCGTCCATGGAATGTATGACTTTCTGATGAACCTGGCAAGCGCTGTGTTTCTTCATCAATTTGACGGACTTCTTTGATTCCTACGTATTGTGCCAAATATGTCAATGTCCCATTGTCTGGCGTGATGACATATTGCCCATCTTTTAATTCTGCCACAACACTTCGACGCGTTGAACCAACCCCAGGATCAACAACCGAAACAAATACCGTGCCCGCTGGCCAATAACTTGCTGCTTGCAATAGACGGTAACTTGCATCATGAATATTGTATGGTTCAATCTCGTGAGTGAGATTATTGATGATCAAGTTGGGCTCAACTTGATAAGCCACTCCATACATTGCATTTACCGCGCCATCTTGCAACCCAAAATCGGTTTGTACTACTAAAAATCCTGCCATAATTCGTCCACCTTCCAATTCTTTATGTCCGATGAGTCTCCTTATGAGATAGTCATCCTTGCTTAAAAGCAAATACAAAAAATGCCCCTAGCAAAAAATTTGCTAAGGGCATTGGACATGCGTTACCACCTTTAATCATAAAATCCTCACAGATTTCATCTCGATCAGTACCCAAAAAGTTTGCATCTTGGAGACTGTGCCTTGTTAACGGGGACAACCGTATTTCCTTCATAAAGTCGGGAAATCCGCTCAAAAGCCATTTTCAAGTAATTGATGCGCATCCCCTCTCACCAAGCAGGAATTCTCTTTAGCGTACATGGTTACTCTACTTTCTTTTTCATCGCGTTTTAATGATTGGTAATAAAATAGCAGAGTTCATTTGATTTGTCAATCAAGAAAAAAATTTTTTCTTTTAGCTAGTCTAATGCTGACTTTCTGATTTTTGTGCTATCGATTTCACTAAGTATACTTTTTTCAAAAACAAAAATTAATTACAGCAGAAAAAACTGTTGTCCATTGTTGAAATTTTTACTTCATACTGTATAAAAAGTTATTCGAAAAGAGGCAGCTAGTATGAAACCAGAAGAAAAGAATAGTTTAAAACAAGAATTACTCCATTCTATATTTTCCTATCGCCAGCAACAAATAAATAACTATCAACAAAATTATACAAAACAAGATATAATGGTGTGTCTTTCCCATTTAAAAAGCAAAAAGCCTGAGGATCAATCTTTTTTTGATCAAACCATTTCCGCTGCAAAACAATTGACTTTGCCAAGTATAGAAAAATATTTTGTCCGTCAACTTCAAAGTAGAATGATTACAGTTGATAATTTCAGCGTACAGTATGAATTGATTGCAAAAGAACTTGCGCAAAAACTTTGTCCTTTCGATGATCTTATTTACATAGAAAAAATGCTCACTATAGAGTTGTTAAAAGAAAAAATCGAAAAAAAGTTAAAGTTCTCTTCGGCAGATACGAAAAAGTTTTCCACTTATGATTGGCAGCACCAAGACACTGATTTTGATTCTTTCTACCAAGCAGCTCAAACTGCTTATCCGCAATTCAATTGGGACGATCTCTTGTCATCGACTACTCTTGAAGTCAAAACAAAATTGTATAAAACAATGAATCCGCCAGATTATCACTACAAAAATGAATTGTTTAATCTCATGCTCTATCAGGTTACTACTGAACATCTCCAATTTTCAATGCGAAATGGGCGTATAACTACCAGTGTCATTTCTAAATTTAAGGCACCTCCTTTACCATCTGTTTCCCAACTAACTAAAAAAAGCAAAGCTGCATCTGCACTTGATAATGAGAAAAAAGAACCGCTAAGTAAGCAGACATCGTTTCTTACCAAAGACTGAGTACTAGGTAGCAAGACCTGATAGATAGAACAAAAAAACGTGAGAAATCGACAGTTAAGTCTAATTCTCACGTTTTTCATTGGTTTAATAAATATATAGAAAGCTATTGTTTTCTAGTCAATTGTTTTTGAAACGACGATCTCTGATTTTTTACTGCTGTATTCTGGCATACTATGGAATAATTTTTGCAATAATGGACTTTGATTATGTCCTTCTACAGCTTGTTGATCCCGCCAGTTTTCGATCATGACGAATTCATTTTCTGTATCAATTGATTCAAACAATTTATAGCTTAGACAACCGTCTTCTTTTTTTGTTGCTTCGATCAAATTTTTAACTTCTGCTAAAAATTCATTTCTTTTTTCAGGTTTAATAGAAAATTTTGCATTGATTACGATCATATTAGTTCCCTCGCTTTACTTAAAAGATGTGATTTTTTCTGAAGCCAAACGAACAGATTCATACCCTTGGTCTACTGCTTTACCTACTGATAGAATCATAACAGGTACATAACGTTCTTTATCTAAATCAAAAGCTTCCGCTAATTGATCGGCTTCAAATCCACCGATTGGATTGGTATCATATCCATGACCGCGAGCAATTAACATGAACTGCATTGCAGCTAAGCTAGCATCAATTTTTACAACATCATTCATTTCTTGACGAGTAAGGTTTTTGTAGTAAGGAATAATAGCCGCTAATTGTTGGTCGCGGACTTCAGCTGGCATTTTCCCTTCTTCTACTGCTTGGTTGTAGATTTCTTCGCCGTATTCATAGCATTCCATGTCTCCAAAAATCAAGACCATTGCAGAAGAAGTATCATTTTGACGTGTGTTGAAACGGATCAGTGGTTTTAATTTAGCTTTTGCTTCTTCACTTTCGACTACAACAAAGCGCCAAGGTTGTAGATTTACTGATGAAGGAGCCGTTGTTGTTTCTTGGATCATTTCTAACATTTCTTCATGAGAGATTTTCACTGTTTCATCATAGACACGTACTGATTTTCTACCAAATACGATTTCTGAAAAATCATTGTTTGCTAATTCTTTGCTCATTCTTTTCGCTTCTTTCTTTATTCATCGGTATTTTGATATAATTTATCTAATAATCGAGTTAGTTCAATTAGTTCTTTCTCAGATAAAGAAAGACACAAAGAGTTATTGGAATTTTGATGATCTTTCTCACACTGAGCCAATTCTTTGATTGCTTTTTCTGAAAGTAAAACGAATACTTCACGATTATTTTCCGGATTTCTTTTTCGTATAACGTATCCTTTCTCTTCCAATATTTTTAAATGCCGTGAGATAGCTGCATTGTCAATTTTCATCTCTAGTTGGATCTGACTCTGCAAGCATTCCCCATGTTCACTTAAAAACATCAGCAGCTCGTATCTAGTCAAGCTGAAACCGGTCTTTTTTTCAAATAAAGCTGTACCCTCTTGACTAATGATTTTGATTTGATAGAGCAACTGGCTTAGTTTTCTTAAATCCATCATTTCCCTCCTTCATTGACTAATCAATTATTGACTTGTCAATAATATAGACGATATCTTCATATTTGTAAAGTAGCAAGACAAAAAAAGTTGAAGCAACCACACGCCTCAACTTTCTCAATTATCCTTATTTGATAGGAGCAAATCTAAAAAATATCTGCTTATCACTAAATTTCCGATGTAAAATGAAACGTTTCAAGCATTCTCCTTAATTGCTCAGAGCGCTATCTATATGATACTAGTGATGGATCAAGAAACAACTGCATGTTCATAAATTCTAGCTGGTGTGGTAAATACCGCTTCAATCTCATGTAATTCACAAACTTCCGAATACTTTGCGACAACTTTACCGCATTTTTCTAATATTTCTTCATGGTCGCACTCTTGGTATTCCTCTACACATAAAACGACACAATTTTCCATTTTACTGATCACTTCGCCAATTACTTTGTTTTTTAAGCCTATCGGTCGGCAAGCATATTTTTGTCCTAAAATGATTTCTTCGTTACTCATATCTCATCCACCTTTAATCGTTTTAACATTTTATAAAATGATAATAACATTAAAATTAGATTATGAAAACTAAAAACCATTATAATATTTCAAAAAAATGAGGTAAAAGTAACAATACTTTCACCTCATCCGCTAAATTTTGAGAAATCATAGAAACAGAAGGACTTTCATCGAAAAAATAAACCAACATTTCCAAAAAACGAACCGCAACTCTCTCAGTTTCTTCTTATTTTTTCGGCTCGACACTACTGTTTCATCCTCATTTTTTATTTAGAAATAACACTAATTGGCATATTTTCAACTAAAAGCGCTACATATTTCTCCAAGTTTTCTTGATCAATGTGGTCGTAGCCATTGGTGACGCCACAGTCAATGTCTAATACCCCAATCAATTGGTCGTTTTTGACCATTGGTACGACGATTTCAGACTGTGCTGCTGAATCACATGAAATATAGTTTTCATGGGTTTTAACATCGTCAACGATCAATGAGATCCGTTTTTGTGCAGACTCCCCACAAACACCTTTGCCCATTTTGATTCGCGTACAAGACACGTGTCCTTGGAAGGGTCCTAAAATCAATTCTTCGCCATCGAAAAGATAATATCCGGCAAAAACTGTTTCTGGTAGGGTTTCATTTAAAAGTGCGGAAGAATTGGCTAAGTTAGCTAACCAATTGTCTTCAGCTTCCAATAGTCCTTCTTGCTGTAATAATAATATCTGGTATGCATCCTTTTTTTGTTTCTCTGTCCACATGACCCCATCCACTCCTTCTATGCAAGAAATTATAGCCTAGAAATCGTGGTCTGACTAGTCTATAAATTTAAAAGAGTTGAAAAATTTGGTTTTTCCGCCTTCCATCGCTTTCTATTCCCCATCAAACAAAGAGTGTGAGAAAAAGCAAGTCACACTTTTTTCCCCACACTCTCTCATTCTTATAGGTAACACAACCACGATTACTTGATTGCCGTATCTATTCTGCTTGTTGGATTTCTTTTTCTAAATCTGCATAGTCGATTTCGCTTTGAACAAAAGTCGGATCATTTACTGGAAAGTGTTGGACCAAGCTTTCGATTTGGCTGCTTTCAACAGTACCATCCGCTAATTCAAAATCCATGACATGCCCGCCAAATTTTCTGGTATCATCAATAAAATGCAGATGGAAACCAGCTGCTGCTACACCTTGGAATAGTTCTGGGGTAAAAAATCCTACGAGTGTACCTTGGACATTCTCTTGATAGAACTCCGGTTGCGATTCAGAAATCTTGGCTAATCTTCGATAAGGTTTTTCTTGTTTTGGCATGATTCGGATATGCATTTTTTTTAAAGGTTCCTATGATTTTTATCGCTAAAAACAAGTTTTTCCCATCTTCTTTGTCAAGGATGTCTTTCTTTAATGTCTCACCATCTGTTTCTGTTGTTACATCAAATGAACGATCGGCTGTGAAGTCTGTAATGGCAGAATAAGGCGTCAGTTCCTCTCCTGTCAATCGTATGACTGCGCCATCAGAACGACCTTGATAGGCTTCTCCATCCAAGAAAATGACTTCTCCATCTAATCCATGTAATGTGCCTAATCCCAACGTTCCATGTTGGAGTACTTGACCGATTGTTTCAGTTCCGTCCATCAAGCCGGCCATCAATGCGCCTAAGGTTCCGTGTTGATACAATACCTTTTCACTCATGCTCGCATCTCCTTAATAAAATTGATCTGGTAAAATCGTTTCGCCTAATTTTTCATTGTCACGGTAATCAATCGGAATATCTATGATCACAGGACCTTCTGTTTCAAATCCTTCTGCTAATGCTTGATCCAATTCTTCCACATTTGTCACACGTAACCCTTTCGCACCAAATGCCTCTGCATATTTTACAAAATCAACTGGGCCAAAGTTGACACCAGATGAACGTTGATATTTCATGATCTCTTGGAATTCTACCATGTTGTAGCGACCATCATTCCAAATCAAATGGACGATATTCAATTTTTTGCGCACTGCTGTTTCAAGATCTTGTGCAGAGAACAAGAAACCGCCATCCCCAGATACTGAAATGATTTGTGTGTTTGGTCGAACTAACGCCGCAGAAATAGCCCAAGGTAAGGCAACTCCTAATGTTTGCATGCCGTTACTGAACAATAGATGACGTGCTTCATAACTTCTAAAGTGACGTGCCATCCAGATATAATGACTACCGACGTCAACAGTCACAGTCATGTCATCTGTTACTTTTGCTTGAAGCGTATTGATCACTTCTAACGGATGCAAGATTCCTTCTTCACTTTTTGATTCAACGATATCTCTTGCCGCAAGTTTTTCTTGTAAAGAAGCAAGATATTCCTTCGCATCAACAGATACTTGTTGTGGCTCTAAGGAAACAGTCAATAGGTCTAATGTTTCTGAGATATTTCCGATCAATTCTCTTTCAGGTTGCATATACGGATCAATTTCTGCTGGCGTTTCATCAATCACAATAATGCGCGCATCTTTTTCGGCGTTCCAGTTTCTTGCTTCATATTCGATAGGGTCATAGCCAATTGCAATGACCAAATCACTACGTTTCAACAACATATCTCCAGGTTGGTTTCTAAATAGTCCGACTCTACCAAAGAAATGTTCTTCTAACTGACGAGAGATCACTCCTGCTGCTTGGAAGGTCTCTACTACAGGCAAGCCTGTTTTTTCAACTAAATTCCTGATTGCTGTGGTTTCTTTTTCACTTGACCCACGCATTCCTACAAGTAGGACGGGTAATTTAGCTTCACGGATACGTTCAGCCAAATAGTCGATATCTAAAGCTGATGCTGATCCCAATTGAGGGTCTCTCAAAGGTTGGATCACTGCATTTTTAACAGGTGCATCGACTACATCTTGTGGGATACTGATGAAGCTTGCCCCCTTTTTAGAACTTTTCGCCATACGATAGGCATTTGCGATTACTTCAGAAATCGTTTCTGGATCTTGGATTTCAGCACTATATTTTGTGATAGGCTGGAACAATGCTGCGTTATTCATGCTTTGATGCGTCAATTTTAGCAGATCACTACGTTTTACTTGACCAGCAATTGCAAGAACAGGATCACCTTCTGCAGTAGCAGTAACTAACCCAGTTGCTAGGTTGCTTGCTCCTGGTCCACTTGTAGCAATCACTACGCCCGGTTCACCTGTGATCCGCCCGATCGCTTGAGCCATAAAAGCCGCATTTTGTTCATGTCTAGTAACGATCAACTCAGGGCCACCATCTTCTAGTTCATTGAACACACCATCGATTTTTGCACCTGGAATCCCAAATACATAATCCACATGATGATTTATCAGACTTTCTACTACAGTTTTAGATCCTTGTTTCACTTTATCAGCCATTGTTTTTCTCCTTTTTCATTCCATTTAATTAAAAATAGAGACATTGATTAGTACAGTTTTAAAACCTGTTTCAAAATGTAGTTTAGCACTAATCAAGCAATTTGTGTAGTGATATGTAAAAAAAGATAGCGATAGAAGTGATACACTTCAAAAATAAGCAGGAATTCAAAAAAACACTTTTCACATTTTTGAGGATTTCGCTTTTCCCTTTGACAGTTCGCTTCTGTACTTTTCTTCAAATTTAAAGGATGAGGGACAAATCTAAAAATCAGTTTTGCTACAGACTCTCGAATAAACGGCGAGAGCAGAAGCAACTCCTTCGGAAATAAGCCGAAATTCACAAAAATTTGAAAAGCAATTTTCGTTAATTTCTTCTTATTTCTCGGAGTTAAACACTTCTGTCCCAGCCTCTCTCAAATAAACGGCGTCCAAAAGTCATTTTTTTCGGAAGTTTCAAAAAAACGAGCAATACAAATAACGTATTGTTCGTTTTTTTCTCAAATTTCTCAAACCTTAACGACTTTTGTCTCGACCTTTTTTTTGATTTTAGGGTTATCCCTTTGTTTCATCATATTCAACCCAGTAATCTCTCTCATCTTGACTATCGATAGTTTACAGCAAAATGTCAACGTCTTCCGTTTGTTAATCAAAAATTGGCGTAGCTCTTACCCCGATATAGCGAAACATTCCTTGATTCACCATCGATATAGCTTTATCGAGTTCAAATATACCATAATAACTTAATAACGATTGCTCGTTTTTTTCTGGATTCAATAAATATTGTTTTATGCTTGCTATTCCTTTATCGTTCATCTTATTCTTGTTGACCTTAGCCAGTGAAAAAGAACTTAGATTTGGTTCATCACTCCCACTGTAGCTTATGATCAAACTTAATTTATCATTTTTTTTACTCGTATAAAGGGAAGCCGCTGCTTCTTTGCTTGCTTCCGATATTTCAGTCGTTTTACACCAATAAAGAGGTCCTTGTCCAAACACCGCAAGAGAATCCAATAATTTTTCAGGGGCTTTTTTATTCAGCTCACTAGTCAGAAAATCATAGGAAATATCTTCACTTACAGAAGGATCAATAGCCTGATATGTAATATCTGCTTGAGGGGTTTGCGCATCTTTAGGACGAACCTTTTCTAGTCTAAAAAAACAAGTTGCTTTGGATCATCACTATTTGCATTTTTCATGAATCCTAAATAATAACCATCTAGTTGAGAATAGTTAATGATATTTATTGTTTTGCTCTCCTCTTTTACTATATCCTCTTGTTTTATTTTATTAAAAAAATAGAAAATACTCACTGAAAAAAAAGCTATTACTATGATCAAGGACGTATATAAATACTCTTTTTTGACATTTTTTTTCATACTGTAGACTCCGTTCTAACTCATTTACCTTCGTCTATTTTAACGTAAATTTTATTGTTTGTGCGATTTAATTAAACAAAAAAAGATTGAACTAACTTAAGTGAGTGTGTGAAGTTTTCAATATTATTTTTCCATTTTAAATTATCAGGTATGTTTTCTGCCTTTCCCCATCTATAATCCGCATGTTCCTTTGATATTTTCACATATTTTTCGGTAGTAACCATTAAATATAACTGTTTGTCGATGACTAAATCAGCGTTTATCACTACACTATGTTTTCCAATTGAAAAAATACAATTATGTTCCACTATAATCCCTGTTTCCTCATATACTTCTCTTATAGCAGCATTTACAGACGATTCATTTCGTTTGATTCCACCTGTGATAGGTTGCCAAAAAGTAACAGCAGAATTACTAACTAAAAGTAACAAAAATTGTTTTTCTATTCGGTTGTATATCCAACATTCAATACTCTTTTTCCTCATGCTCTCTCCTGTCTATTCCACTTATTTTTCTAAATTTTGATCGTAAAATGATGAAAATCAACATTCGTGACACATAAAGTTACCCTTGTTCTGAATCACAATACGCAGCAGTTCCTAATTACTTTGTTAGTAAGCGGCTTTCCACAACTGCCCCTACAAGTAAAAACAAAAAGGCGAGTGATAGCATCTTTAATTCAGCAGAAGAATAGCTTATTTCTCTGAAAGAACGTACATGTGTTTTTTTCCCTGTTGTCAGAAGGATTCCTTTATCTATCGTAACACTATTTACCAGAACCAATGCTAAAAATTCCCATAGTGCGGAATACTGTGTGATTTTAAAAAGATCGAATAATTTTTGGGATAGCACCGCATTCTCTCTTACCACGCCAAACGAATTAGAGCCTAGTGTCAACCCAAAAATTGTGCCTAAAACAAATAGTACGAGAAAGCCAGAACCTCTATAGGCTTGTTCATCGTTTTTTCTTTTGGAGAATAAATTAGCCACAATGATAGCTAAAATCGATAGGAGATTAAAAAGAAAAATCTGGAGAATACTAAAAAATAGATTTGAAGAAAAGGTAATATTTCCACCCGTATTATACTCTCTTAAAAAACCTTCTGATAAAAAATATTGGCCAATAAAAAGAGCAAGAAAAAAAGTGACAAAAAAAATACTTGCTGATTGAATGATTCTCCTAGAAAATGATGTTTGGTTCATAAAAGTCCTCCGTATTCTATAGATTGCACTACTTAAAGTATACCCTAATACTTAGGATAAATCCTTTTCAATAAAGATAGATATTGAACTACTATATTATTCTCGCTGTCTATCAATGAATCGTGAAATACTCCTATTTTTCCAAACATCTCACCTGCCTCTTCTAACAAAAGTTCACCGAACAGTACCTGATACTTAGTGAGATTTACGCACTCTGTCTATTTTGGTAGTCACGCTCATTCAAGGGTAACGCCACCGCGCCGGTCATCCATGACAGAATCAACCAATATGATTAACTGCGCCTCTCTTCAAAGCCATCAAACGTTGTGACTAAAAAATGAGTCAGAAGAAAAAATCCTCCTGACTCTCTTTATTGTGCTTCAAATTTGAAGATCATCGTGAAGTTACAGTGTGCAGATTTCTTATAGGAACCATAATAATTTCCTGAAAAGATGAAGTTACCTTTTTCTTGCGCATGTAAAATTCCTAACGTTTGTTTTAGTGTCGTATCAACTGCAAATGATTGGTCGAGAAATCCTTCCGATGTGATTAATTTTAAATCTACACCTGCTTTTTTTTCTTCCGGCGAAGATGCTTGATCTAGCAAATGAATAGTGGAAGCTGGATCAACTTTGATTTGAGCGATTTGGACATCCACAGGTACACTAGAATGGTTGACTATCTCATATTTGGGTGAATTCACGATCCCCTGTTGGATATCCGTAGAACCGAAAATCACTTTTTGCGGAAGTGAAATATCGATCAATTCTTTGGCGTCCAATACATTGATCTGAATCGTCTGTGTCAATTGCCCTATTGCTAATGTTGCGGTGTATGTGCCGAATTTATTTTGGACATTCTGCGTGATTACTTTGATGTCTGATTTTTCTTTTCCTGAGGATATGTCCCACGCTTTTGCTTTACTTTTTTTTAGTATAGTTTCATCAATCGTCGTTCCATCGACTTCATTAGAATAAAGTGTAAAATTTTGTGCGCTTAGGACATATTGTTTGTCGTATATACTATGATCGTCATAAACAAATACACCCACCTTTACTTGGCTTTTATTGCCATTTCGATCTGCTATTTCTACGGTTGTACTGGTTAAGCCCACTTTAGAGGTATCAGGAAGTACAAGATATTTGCAAGAAAGTTTTGTCACATCATCATTATCTTTTAGATTTGTCACTGTCGTCAGTGGGTCAGTTGGCAAAGATCCATTTATTGGAACCATTTGTAAAATACCGTCTGCACTTGGGGCAGTTATATCAGGTTTGACAATCAAGCTTGATTTCACCTTTACTGTGTTTTTTGATTCATCTGTAGCAAGAATGGTAACTTCTTGCGTACCACTTTGATACCTATCTGGTTGCTTTTCAAACGAGTATGCAATCCCACCATCGGGATCATTATCCGTAGCAGAAACAATGAAGTCACTTGGATCGATTTTTTCGCCATATTCAATTGTTGCACTCTTTGTTGCTACGTTTGGCGGAGTCGTATCCACTCCCTCGATCATACTAATCAATTTTGCTTGATTTTTTGACTGGTCTTCCAGAATCAATTGGATTGGCTGTGTTCCTTTTTTTAACTGTTTAAAATCAAATGATGATAGAATATCCACCGTTTGCCAATCATTATCATATGGTTCATAGTCGAAAAGATCGACAAGATTAGGCAATGTTCCTAGTTCCATAGTCAAGGGGTCTTTCAATCTTCCAGTAGGTGGGGTCGTGTCGACTACGGTAAAGGGAATGACTACTGCCTGAGTGTATTTAGTATCTGAAAAGACAAACTTCCCCTGAGTAGCTCCTAATTTACTATCATCTGGTTTTTCCTGCATGTAACTCGTTACGGGGCCTGTATTTCCAGAATAATCTACAAATATCAGTGGATCTATCTTTTTAGGATCATAGAGATTCAATTCAATTCGATTGGTAGATTTTGGTGTAATAGTAAACTGTATTTGTTCCACAGTAACGTCTATAGAATCTGTAAATGTCCCAGTTGAGCCAATTTGATCGTTCACGCTCCACCATGTGCCAAGAACCTTTTCTTGTACTCGGAAGCTCCAGTCCAAATGGTATTCGATCGTGACCAGTACGTGATCGTTGTTTCCTTTTCCACGTTTCATTTGAATAGTATGATTGGAATAGCTAACTTCGAGTGTATCAGGATCACTGGAAGTGATTTTCGTAATTATCCGTTTAGCAGAACCTGTATAATTGTATTCATTTCGTTCATGATACTGACAGCTTTGCTCAAAATCAGGTGAAAAATCTGTTCCTATCGTATATCCTTCTGTCGCAGCAACAGGGGTTTGAGAAAAATAATCCTTCATCATCTGCCATTGGGACTCGGTCACATCCTGTGCCACTTCTCTCGCAGTACTTCCTGAATCACTTGCATAACTATCTGTAGAAAAGGAACAGCAAAAAAACAACACGAAAAAGAGGGTTAGTCCTATTTTTTTGGTTTGATTCATTGATTGTTCCTCCTTATCCAGCAAATATCAATTACGATCATCACTAACAATATGCCCAAAATAGAAAGGGCGGTAGTACTTCCTGTAGCTTCGAATAATTTTGGAAATGTATTTCTGGAAATGAACTCTGAAACCATTGGTTCATTTTTTACTACAGAAGGATTTCCGATGATCCCTTCAACAGGAATATCTCTATAGGACTCTACTGATTCTGCATAGCTGAAGGAAGGGTGCAAAAAGAGAAAAATAAGTAAGCTCATCACTGAAAAAATTCCTTTTTGCTTTTTCATTATTGCTCCTATTTTACTTCAAATTTCAAAACCATATCATACTGCGGTTGGATCGCTGTTTGACTAAACTGAAATCCTTTTGCTACATTTCCTGTCAATTGAAAAACGAGTTTTTCTCCTTGTGTGGTGATTGCACCTAAATCTGCAGGAAATTGGGCTGGATTCTTCGCGTCAGTTGTGTGTAGAGGAACAACTGTGTTACTTGTCACATTTTTCAAATCCAGGGTAAGCTGATTACTGATTTTTTCAGCATCCGACTTTCCTGTGGCGGGTTTTGCACGATCCTTGAAATCCATAATTGCTATTTCAACACTTTTGGATGAAAGATTTTTGATCTCATAATTTGGTGAGATGATACCTGAGCTAATATCCGTCTGTCCAAATAAGATTTTTGTAGGAATTTCTACATCTACCCAAGCTTTATCTGTGGGTCCTGGATTTGGTAGAGATGGATCAACTGGTTTCGTTGGATCAAATTCTTGGAATGTTCCTTCTGCTGGTAAGGTCGCAGAATCTTGTTTTTTGATTTCTTGTGTCTGTGTATTAGGATCATTTTGACCATTCTCATACGCATAACCTTTTGTTCCACTCAAAATTGCAAAACTACTGAACAGTAGTACGCCGGTAACTTTTATTAAATTTACTTTTTTCACTTTATTTTCCTCCATTTATTCTAAAACTACTGATTGATTGCAAGCTGGCCCACGATAACTGTTTCGCCGACTTTCTGTTTTAGATTTGTAAGTTCATAGTAAATAACATGATGGTTCACTTTATAAACACCCTGTGGTATGGCCTTTTTCAATTCACCATTCTCGACAAACTGTTTCGGTTTGATCATTCCTGAATCATAGATAATCGCTTCTTGGTTTTCGATTGTTGTTTGTACGCGAATTGCATAATGGTTACTGTTTGGGTTTAATATCGTGACTTTCCCCACCTTGTCTGCTTTCTCAAAAAACATATCCGATTCCATTTTTAAGCGAAATTGACTCTTGTCTGCTTGCCCTTGCAAATAAGCCGAAAATTCTTTATCAGACATGTTTTTGACATATTTAGATTCTGCCCCGTTTGTTTGATTTGCTACAACGACTGGTCTTGTGTAATGTATGAAATAATAGTAGTAGCATGCCACCCCAATAAAGCAGCTACACAATAGAACCAAGACTATTCGTTTGACTTTTCTGAATTTTCCCAACTTTTTCTACCTTTCCTCTATTTTTTCGCTCCCTCTGTTGTTATAATCATGTTGGATTTACCTGTATAATTATTTGTCCAACGATGATAAAAATAACTATAAAACAATATTTATTGTCGCGCGAGTTCATTTTCAAACTATCGTTAGATGATAATAGGAGGAAAGTTATGGAAAAATTGTTGGAAAATAAATTATTGAAACATTATTTAATCATTAGTTACTTACTACCCCGAAAATGGGAAAAAATCAGAGATATTGCAAAAACAACAGGATTATCTGAAATTACGATTCGTCAAAATATCAGTGAAATCAACCAGTATATTCTGCCTGCAAAAATAAATAGTAGCCAACAGCGAGGAATACGTCTGTTTCTGCCACCACAGCAAAACGGCTTCTTTATTTTTTCGAAATTGTATAAACAATCATTGCGTTTTACATTATTGGAAGAAATCTTTATCAATCATTATCCTAATCTCACCTCACTGGCTGACAAGCTTTTTTTTAGTACCTCAACATTGAAGAGGAAAATTGCTGAACTTAATCAACTACTTGCTCCCTATAGTTTATCAGTTGACTCGAGTCAACTAGACATCGTTGGTGATGAACGAAAAATCTGCTGGTTTTTCTTTTGTTTTTTCACTGAGAAATACGGGGTGTCGGATGAATTCATGACTAGTGATACACTGGATTTATTCGATGAAATCTATGAAGAATTCTTTTCTTACTATCCAGAACTATTTGTTCCTCAACGACAAGTATATGCGTATCGCAATAAATTTCGGATCATGCTCTTTATTTGCTTTTCACGGATTCACAAAGGTTATCTATTTACTAGCCAAACAAAGCAAACAGTCAGAAAAGATTTCCAATTGTCCCATCAAGTATGCAGTAAAATATATGAAAAATATAAGATAGCTGTAACTCCTCAAATCACTTACCAACTATTTTATGTCTTTTTCAATCAAAATTTTGCTTGGTCGATTGAAGAACTGCGAATAAAATCTCAAAAAAATAATCAAATCAATCAAATTAGATCTGCTCTCTTAGATTTATTGAATACCATTGAACAGCAAGAAAAGCTGACGGTGGAGAATAAAAATGACCTATTGCTTTATTTATATAATGCAACCACCTATGTTTGGGGGCCTGCGACGATTTTATACAATCCTAATGAAGAATTCTTTTGTCAATTAAATAATTACTATACTAGCTTTACGCAAAGAATCTGCATAATGATCAAAGAGTCTCTTACGAAGGAACCGTTAGCTATCTATCTTGATTCTTCTGTAATCAATAAATATTTATTCATGTTGGTTACTTCTTGGATCAGTTTATCTGAACAGTTAGAAACGATCGCACCTAAAGTGAAGACAGGCTTATTCTTTAATACAAGCTATGAACATAGCCTTTTTCTAAAAAATGATCTCCAATTCCATCTAGGGTTTCGCTTGGATATCCATTCTTTGAATCACCTTACACTGTCTGAAGTATGTCACTCTGCGAACAATTACGATTTACTGGTTACTGATCTTCCATCTTTGAATCTAACAGAGTGCGAAGTCGTTTCTATCCACTCCAATCCTACTCCTGAAGACTTTAAAAATATTTTGCATTCTTACAATCGAATCGTAAACAATCATTGGAACCATGATTTTCTAAAACTTCAAAAACACAACAGTATTTATAAATATTAGAGGAATATATTTTTGTAATTTTCAGATTTTTTTCTGTATAAGCTTGACACTGCATAATAATACAGCTATAATGAC
>JACRYO010002458.1_pt1 | contig 21453 bp, 19 predicted proteins | sample 8023221 | NCBI WGS metagenome assembly JACRYO01 (sample SAMN15823180, study PRJNA655841) | gut metagenome | isolation source: fecal sample D85 from dog with diarrhoea from SPCA | host: Canis lupus familiaris | place: South Africa: Mmabatho, Mahikeng | collected 2019-09 | reverse complement strand
CAACCAACGCTTGAAAATTACTGCCATTTCCCGAAGCAAATACTGCGATCCTCATCTTCTTGCCTCAACAAATTCCACTTTTTCTGTTTCTAACGGCACGACTTCTCCAATACGATAAACAGTTTCCCCTTGTTTTTGTATTTTCTCCATGATCTCATCAGCTTCAGTGGCTTCTACTGCTAATACCATACCAATGCCCATATTAAAGATTTCATACATTTCTTTCGTTGGTATTTCTCCGTATTTTTCCAAACATTCGAAGATCGGCAATGTCGGCCAAGAACCTAGTTGGATGCGAGCCGCTGTTCCTTCAGGCAGCATGCGGGGGATGTTTTCAACAAACCCACCACCAGTGATATGAGCTGCACCCTTGATTTTTTGCTCTTTCATAATAGGTAATAGTGAAGAAACATAGATTTTTGTAGGTTTTAGCAACTCTGCACTAAGCGGTTCTGATAATCCGCTGATCGTATCAGATAATGTAAAGTCATGTTTCTCAAAGAAGATTTTGCGCACCAATGAATAGCCATTAGAATGAATACCACTAGAGGGCAAGCCAAGAAGGACATCCCCAGCTTTGATTGCTTTTCCTGTGATCAATTGCGCTTTTTCAGCGATACCTACCGCAAAACCAGCAAGATCATACTCGTCTTCTGTGTACATCCCCGGCATTTCCGCTGTTTCGCCGCCGATCAGAGCCATATTGGCCTCAACACAGCCAGTAGCTACTCCCGCTACGACTTTTTCTAACTTTTCTGGAGAATTCTTTCCTGTTGCCAAATAATCCAGAAAATAGAGTGGTTCAGCACCTTGCGCAAGAATATCATTCACACACATCGCTACACAATCAATTCCGATCGTATCGTGTATCCCAGATTCGATCGCTAAGAGTAATTTCGTTCCCACACCGTCTGTACCAGAAACTAGGACCGGTTCCTTCAAATGGCTGAATGAACCAAGCTCGAAACACCCGCCAAAACCGCCAAGAGCCCCCATTACACCAAGTCGTTCTGTCCTTTTGACATGCTTTTTGATCCTTTCGACTACTTCATAACCTGCTTCGACATTCACACCCGCATTCGCATAAGCATTTCCCATCTCGTTCGTGTCCTCCTTAATAATCAAAAAAACGATACTTTTTCTTTTAATGATTCCTGGTACTTTTCTTCGTAATCGTAGAGTGGAGTAGGATAATCTCCATTGAAATAAGCCATACACAAACCAGAATATGGAGCATCCTCCGCTAGACCGATTGCTTGGATCAATCCTTCTTCACTTAAAAATTCAAGTGAGTCAGCTTCAATACATTGTCTGATTTCTTCTACACTATGATTCGCTGCAATCAGCTCTTTTCTTGTTTGGATATCGATGCCATAAAAACATGGATATTTCAATGGTGGTGAAGCAATCCGGACATGGACTTCTTTCGCCCCTGCTTCTTTCAGCAAACGAACGATCCGCCGACTCGTCGTTCCTCGAACGATCGAATCATCGACCATCACGATCCTCTTTCCTTCGACCACACCGCGAACTGCTGAGAGTTTCATCCGGACACCTTGTTCTCTCAATTCAGGGGTTGGTTGGATGAATGTGCGTGCAATATATTGGTTTTTGACTAAACCAATTTCATAAGGAATACCACTTGCTTCAGCATAGCCGCTAGCAGCAGACAAAGATGAATTAGGAACACCAACTACCATGTCAGCATCGACTAACGCTTCTTTTGCTAAATTCCGTCCCATATTCTTACGCGCTGTATGGACATTGACCCCTGCAATATTGGAATCGGGGCGCGCAAAATAGATATATTCCATTGAACAGATGGCTAGTTGCGTATCTTTTGTATACGTTTCGATACGATAACCTGAATCATCGATGATCACGATTTCTCCTGGACGAACGTCACGCACAAACTTGGCACCCACTACCTCCAGAGCACAAGTTTCCGAAGCAATCACATACGCACCATTTTTCATTTGTCCAATCGCAAGCGGACGAAAACCGTTAGGATCAAGAGCCGCAATCATGGCGTCTTCTGTCAGTAAAAGATAAGCAAAACCACCCTTCACCTCATTCAACGCATGTTTTAGTTTGCCAAGAAACGTCTGCTCACCACTTCGGCGTATCAAATGCATCAGGATTTCTGTATCAGAATTAGAATGAAAGATCGCTCCATCTTTTTCTAATTCTGTTCGTAGTGAGCGTGCATTCGTTAAGTTACCATTGTGCGCTAGACCAACTGACTGATCATAAAATTTAAATAGGAAAGGCTGGATATTATCGACACTTCCATTTCCCGCCGTTGCGTAACGGACATGTCCGATCGCAGCCTCACCCGATAACGCCTTTAATTTTCTTTGATCTTTGAACACTTCCGAAAGCAATCCGAGATCTCGATGACCTAACAGTTTCCCTTGATCATTCGATACGATCCCGGCTCCTTCTTGCCCACGATGTTGCAAACTATGAAGACCAAAGTAAGTGATACTCGCAGCGTCTGAATGCCCCCATACGCCAAATACCCCGCACTCTTCATTTAAACTCTTTACTTCATAAGGCATTCGATCGCTTCCTTCCAGTTTCTGTAGGCAACTTGAGTAGCCACATCAATTTTCCCATCAGAAGCTTGGATGGTGATTCTTTTTTCCGTGGTTACCTGCCCGATCAATGTCGCTTTTTCGCCTACGATTGTTTCAAAAGCTGCTTTATTCTCTGGCGAAGTCGTCAAAACGAATCTTGACTGTGTTTCAGAGAATAGTTTCGCTGTTGTCATTGTCGTCCGTACGTCTAAGCCGAATCCTTTAGGAAAAGCTGCTTCTGCCAAGGCAACCGCTACCCCGCCTTCTGCGCAATCATGCGCACTTGCGACTACTCCAGCCTTAATCGCTGCTAACACTATTTGTTGGTTCTCTTTTTCAATCGTCAAATCAAAGTGTTCGATATCTCCTTGGATTTTTCCTAATTGTAATTTTTGGAGTTCACTGCCATTGAAGTCCTCGTAAGTTTCACCAAGCAGATAGATAAGATCCCCTGCTTCTTTGAATTCTTGTGTCGTGATATTCTGTTGTTTTTCAATCAAACCGACCATTCCGATCATCGGTGTTGGATAGATTGCTTGACCATCTGTTTCGTTATAGAGAGAAACATTCCCAGAAATAACGGGCGTCCCTAGCACTCTGCACGCTTCAGAGATACCTTCAGCAGATGTTTTTAATTCCCAGAATACTTCTGGTTTATCTGGAGAGCCATAATTCAAACAATCTGTGATTGCTAGTGGTTGCCCACCGCTTGCAACGATATTCCTTGCTGCTTCTGCTACAGCGATCTGCCCACCGATTTCAGGATTCAGATAGATATAGCGAGCATTACAGTCAGTAGTCATTGCCAATGCCTTTTCTGTCCCACGAATCCGTAAAACTGCCGCATCACTTCCCGGTCTGACCACTGTATTCGTTTGTACTTGTGAATCATACGTTTCATAAATCGAATGTTTCGAAGCAATCGTTGGCTGACGTAATAGATCAAGTAATACTTCGTTAGGATCAGTGAGCACTGGCTGATATTGACCCAATTCTTTGAATTCTTTAATCCGGGCAGGTTCTTTTGCTTCCTTTTCATAGACTGGTGCATCTTCTGCTAACGCATCAACTGGTAAATTTGCTACTTCTTCCCCATGATGGTATAGACGATAAAGTCCATCATCTGTCACTTTACCGATCGTCACAGCATCTAGATCATATTTTTTGAATAACTCTTTCACTTGTGCTTCTGCGCCTTTTTTGACGCAAATCAACATCCGTTCCTGTGATTCAGAAAGCATCATTTCATAAGGTGTCATATGGCTTTCCCGTTGTGGGACATCGTCTAGACTCAAAACCAAACCCGAACCAGCTTTAGACGCCATCTCAGAACTTGAAGAGACCAAGCCAGCAGCCCCCATGTCCTGGATCCCCACTAGGATATCGGCATGATCTAAAACAAGTTCTAAACAAGCCTCTAATAAAAGTTTTTCCATAAATGGATCGCCTACCTGAACAGCTGAACGTTGTTGTTCTTCTTCTTGACTGAACTCTTCAGAAGCAAATGTCGCACCGTGGATACCATCGCGACCGGTTTTTGCACCAACATACATGATTGAATTCCCGACGCCTGAAGCTTGTCCCTTTTGGATATTTTGATGATCGATCAAGCCTACACACATTGCGTTAACTAATGGATTCCCTTCATAACATGGATCAAAAGCAATCTCACCACCAACAGTTGGGATACCGATACAATTTCCATAACCGCTGATACCAGCTACAACTTCATCTAATAAATATTTCGTACGAGAATTATCTAACTCACCAAAACGCAATGAATCTAGAATGGCGATTGGTCGTGCGCCCATACTGAAAATATCCCTGATGATTCCTCCAACTCCTGTAGCTGCACCTTCATAAGGTTCAACTGCTGAAGGATGGTTATGGCTTTCCGCTTTGAAAACAACTGCTTGACCATCACCGATATCAACGATCCCAGCCCCTTCACCAGGACCTTGTAAGACTTGCGGACCGCTTGTTGGGAATTTACGTAAGATGGGCTTCGAGTTTTTATAAGAACAATGTTCGCTCCACATCACAGAGAACAAACCTGTTTCTGTATAGTTAGGCATTCTTCCTAGAATATCTTCTTCGATCATGCGATATTCTTCATCAGTCAACCCCCACTGTGAATAGATTTTTTTCTCTTTGATTTCTAAAGCACTCGGTTCACTTAATGTTTTCATTTCAAACAGTCACCTTTCCAAAGTTCTTGATCATTGAAGCAAAAAATCGTTTTCCATCTTCTGAACCCAACAATTCTTCCATCGCTCTTTCTGGATGAGGCATCATCCCTAGTACATTCCCCTTTTTATTCGTGATTCCTGCGATATTTGCTACACTGCCATTAATATTTTCAGTAGCGTAAGTAAAGGCAATCTGATTGTTTTCTTTCAATTCCTGTAAGGTCTCTTCATCACAAAAATAATTTCCTTCCCCATGTGCTACAGGTAACTGAATGACTTCATCAGCCTCATATTCCGAAGTAAAAGGTGTCTGGTTATTCACTTTTAATGGCACTGATTTACAGATAAAGCGTAAAGAATCATTTCTTCTCAAGACACCTGGAAGCAGGCCTGCTTCAGTCAATATTTGGAAACCGTTACACGTACCAAAAACTGGTTTTCCTTCATTTGCAAAACGAATCACTTCTTCCATGATCGATGAAAAACGGGCAATCGCTCCACAACGCAAGTAATCGCCATAGGAGAATCCACCAGGAAGCAAAACACCATCAAAACCTGCTAATGAAGTTTCATCATAACGAACGTAATCGGCTTCGACACCCATGATTTCACGTATTGCCCATAACATATCTGCATCACAATTTGATCCAGGAAAGACGACCACAGCAAATCTCATATTAGATTTCCTCCAATTGTTCGATTTCATAACGATACGTTTCCATATTGACATTCGCCAACAATTTGTCACAGATTGCTTCGATCGTTTCTTCAACTGCCTGTTTCTCTGCAGAGACTTGGATCTCGAAGTATTTGCCGATTCGAATCTCTTCTACAGTGTTATACCCTAAACGATGAACGGCATTCTTGACCGCTTCTCCTTGAGGATCTAAAACAGAATCTTTATAGGTGACATAGACTTTTACAAAATACATGTGCTTTTCTCCTTTTACCCATTGTTTTTTTATTGATTGATTTTTTCTAAGCGATTCAATACTTCTTGATATACAGGAACGATCTCACCGATTTTTCGGCGGTAAACATCTTTGTCCATGTGGGCTTCCGTTTCTAGATCCCAAAGGCGACACGTGTCAGGAGAAATCTCATCTCCTAAAAGAATAGCTCCAGCACTGGTTTTACCAAATTCCAATTTAAAATCGATCAGTTGTAAGCCGATCTGTTTGAACAATGGTACCAAAGCATCATTCACTCGTTTTGCTTGTTCCTTTAATTCAGCAATTTCTGCCATCGTTGCTACCTTCAAAAACAAAACATGTTCATCATTGATAAATGGATCATCTAGTTGATCATTTTTGTAATAAAATTCAACGATAGGCTGAGGTAACTTTTGTCCTTCTGGTATCGCCAAACGTTTAGAAAAGCTCCCTGCAGCGACATTACGCACGACTACTTCTAAAGGAATGATATTTAATTTTTTTACTAATTGTTCGTGTTTTGATAGCTGTTTAATAAAATGATTCTCAATACCTTGCTCGTTTAGATAATTGAATATCTTACTTGTGATTTGATTGTTCAGTTCTGCTTTACCAACGATCTCATCTTTCATTGCACCGTTAAGCGCAGTAGCTTGATCGAGATACTCGATCCAAATCACTTCTTCATCACTAGTACGATACATTTTCTTGGCTTTTCCTTCATAGAGCAAATCTCTTTTATCCACAGTTCCATCTCCTTAGTTACTTTACGTTCATCAGCAAACCGCTTCTTTTTGTTCGTGTTTTCACTTTTGATTTTAACAAGGCTTGTCAGATCAATCAATAAAAATATGTACATTTTCACCATTAAAATTGTCTAATGTTCGTGTTTTTATCTTTTAAAGCTGATGGAAAATCTTGACAAGCGTTTACACAGATAAAAAATGGTGCTATAGTAGAATTAAATAAACTTGGATACTTTGTTCAAGGAGGTAATTGAATGGAAGAGTCAACCTATGCCAAACGTTTTTTATCTGAATTATCACCAGAAGAGAAAGCCCGTCTGTATAATGACTTGCTCTCAATCAAAGATGTCTATTTATGTAACAAAGATACGAGCTTTTATACCTTCCGTAAAATCCGCCGTGCGGCTAAACGACGAACGGAATGCCGTAAAAGAACGTTTCAGTTCCAAACAAACACGAAGCATCATTTGGTCATCTGCCAAATTCATGAACAAAGACTTTTTAAAAACCATTATCGAATTCAAGTGACCTACGATCAACAAGAATTCACTTATACTTTTATTGAAGAATTATTACAGCTACTTCATACACAACATTTTGCTTATGGAGATCATGCTGTTTACGCGTAGTTTTTGAACCTTGCAGTCATAGATACAAAAAAGGGTACGACAATCCGTTTGTCGTACCCTTTTTGGTTATTCTGATAGTTCGCAACCGATCTAGTGATCGTTGCAATGCAGTAACTTTTTTATATTCAACTATTCGTTGTTTATTCTAATCCTACCCGTTTAAAAATCACATCCACATTTTTCAAATGATGACGATAATCAAACGCGTCATCGATATCTTCTTTCGATAAAACCGAAGTAATGGCTGGATCTTCTTCTAATAACGGACGGAATTGTACTTGGTTGTCCCAAGCATATGCCGTTTTTGGTTGCACCAAGTCATAAGCTTCTTCCCTTGTCATACCCTTGTCGATCAATTTGAGCATGACACGTTGGCTATAGATCAAGCCAAACGTAGCAGACATATTTCGTTTCATATTTTCAGGGAAAACCGTTAGATTTTTAACAATATTCCCAAAACGATTCAACATATAATCCAATAAGATCGTCGTATCAGGTAAAATGATGCGTTCTGCTGAAGAATGTGAGATATCTCTTTCATGCCACAATGATACATTTTCATACGCCGTGACCATATGACCGCGGATCACTCTCGCCAACCCAGCCATATTCTCTGATCCAATCGGGTTTCGCTTATGAGGCATTGCAGAGGACCCCTTTTGACCTTTAGCGAAAAACTCTTCTACTTCTCGTGTCTCAGATTTTTGCAATCCTCGTATCTCCGTCGCAAAACGCTCGATACTCGTTGCAATCAAGGACATTGTTGCAAAATATTCTGCATGTAGATCCCGTGGTAAAACCTGTGTAGACACTTCTTGTGGGCGAATACCCAACTTGTCACAAACATATTCTTCGATAAAAGGCGGGATGTTGGCAAACGTACCCACTGCACCAGAGATTTTGCCAGCTTCCACTCCTTTGGCAGCATGTTCAAAACGTTCGATATTTCTCTTCATTTCAGAATACCAAGTAGCCAATTTCAAACCAAAAGTCGTTGGTTCAGCATGTACCCCATGCGTTCTCCCCATCATGACTGTCAACTTATGTTCTTTTGCCTTTTCGCCAATAATTGCTGTAAAACGTTTCAAATCTTCTCTTAAAATATCATTTGCTTGTTTGATCTGATAGCCATAAGCTGTATCGACAACATCTGTACTTGTCAATCCGTAATGGACCCATTTGCTCTCTTCACCTAACGTTTCCGAAACTGCACGTGTGAAGGCCACAACATCATGACGTGTCGATTTTTCGATTTCTAAAATCCGGTCAATATCGAATGAAGCATGTTCTCTGATTTTTTGTACATCTTCTTTAGGGATTTCTCCTAATTCGGCCCAAGCTTCATCAGCTAAGATCTCCACTTCAAGCCATGCTTGATATTTATTTTGTTCTGTCCAGATATTGCCCATTTCAGGTCGTGTATAACGTTCTAGCATCAATTATTCTCCTTTAATCCCAAATATTGGTTTTCTTTATTTCATCCAATGTTTGTTGGATATCTTCAGTCAAAATGGTGATATGTCCCATTTTACGTCCTTTTTTCGCTTGTGATTTACCATAAAAATGAAATTGCCAGTCAGGCTTCTTGTCGATGAGATGATAACTTTCAAGCAGTTGTTCTCCTAATACGTTTACCATGACTGCATCGCTGAGCAAACGAACTTTGTCACTCAACGGCCAACCACAAATTCCACGGATATGGGCATCAAACTGACTCATCGAACAAGCTTCGATGGAGTAATGTCCTGAATTGTGCGGACGTGGTGCTAGTTCATTCACGTATAATCCACCTGATTTCGTCAAAAACAACTCGACACCTAGAACGCCCGACAAGCTCACTGCTTCGGCAATTACTCGAGCGATCCGCTCTGCTTCTTCGATTACTTCACTAGAAACATGAGCTGGTGCAATCGTTTCGTGTAAAATATTGTTACGATGGATATTTTCAACTACTGGAAATGTACTATATTCGCCTTGACCATTCCCTGCTACCATGATCGAGATTTCTTTTTCAAAAGGGATCCATGCTTCCAATACGCAAGTCCCTTCTCTTAACAGATCCATCGCTGGAGCAAGATCTGTGCGACTTCTCAATACATATTGTCCTTTTCCATCGTATCCTCCTCGCGTTGTTTTCAATACACAAGGATACCCGATCCCGTCAATTGCATCTTGGATATCCGTTGGGCTAACGATTGTCGCATAAGGAGCGATGACGATGTTGTTTGTTTCCAAAAAGGACTTTTCTAACAGCCGGTCCTGTGTGATAGCCAATAGATCCGTTCCTTGGGGGATAAATGACATTGGTAAAATCGCATTAAGTGCTTCGACACTGACATTCTCAAATTCATAAGTGATAACATCTGTTCTTCTAGCAAGTTCTTCTAGTGCAAACGTGTCATCGTAGGTTCCTTGAATCGTCCAATTTGCCACTTGTGCAGCTGGACAATCAATTACAGGATCAAGAACACCTACTTTAAAGCCCATTTCTTTCGCGCTGATCGCCATCATGCGGCCAAGCTGACCGCCACCGACGATCCCGATCGTTGATCCAGGCAACAAAGGTTTAACCAAGTTGATCACTACTTTCTATAACAGTTTCTGCTAACATTGAGCGTCGTTGCGCTAATTTAGCCTCCAACTTTAAATCATACATTGAAAGCATCTCTATCGCAAGTAGTCCAGCGTTAATTGCCCCTGCTTTTCCGATTGCAGTCGTTGCAACTGGTACTCCTCCAGGCATTTGAACAATCGATAGTAGCGAATCCAATCCATTCAATGTTCGTGTTTGTACCGGCACACCAATAACTGGTAGTGTCGTTTGAGAAGCCGCCATCCCCGGTAGATGAGCAGCACCACCTGCCCCCGCAATAATCACTTTGATTCCTCTCTCACGTGCTTCTTTCGCATATTGAAACATCAAATCAGGTGTCCGATGTGCAGACACCACCTTTTTTTCGTAAGGAATCTCGAATTCATCCAAAATGTCACAAGTATTTTTCATCGTCTCCCAATCGGAGGTACTTCCCATAATCACAGAAACCGTTGCATTCATGTCTTTCTCCTCTCTCTCTTTTACATCCATATTTTAGCAATGAGTTTTTTTGTTGTCAAAGAATTTTCGAATATTATCTAAATGATTTGCAAAATCGTTCGTGTTTTATCTAGAGCAAAAATATAGAGCGTGGGACAAAACTAAAAATCAGATTTGCCTCAGACTCTAACTCCTAATAAACGGTTGGAGCAGAAGTAACTCCTTCGGAAATAAGCAGAAATTCACAAAAATTTGAAAAGCAATTTTCGTTCATTTCTTCTTATTTCTCGGAGTTAAACACTTCTGTCCCAACCTCATTTCTATTATTTATTTAAAATTATTCAGCGTCTAATTTTGAGAAAGCTTCGTCCAAGATTTCTTTTAATTGTTTAGCTGAAGCAGCCATACGGTCTTGTTCGCTGTCGCTTAGAGGGATTTCGATAACTTTTTGGATACCTTGGCGGTTGATAACGGCAGGAGCACCAATGTAGATATCGTTCAATCCATATTCACCGTTCATAAATACTGACAATGGAAGAACAGCATTTTCATCATCAAGGATAGCACGAGTGATACGAGCTAATGCTACTGCGATACCGTAGAAAGTAGCACCTTTCTTCTCAATGATTGTGTAAGCAGCATCACGTACTCCGAAGAATAAGTTGACCATTGCTTCTTCATCAACGTCTGGATTGTTTTTAACCCATTCATAAATTTGTAAACCAGCAACGTTGGCATGTGACCAAACTGGGAATTCAGAATCTCCGTGTTCACCTAAGATATAAGCATGGACGTTACGTGCATCAACGTCAACTAATTCAGCAAGTGCTTGACGGAAGCGAGCTGAGTCAAGTGAAGTACCAGAACCGATAACGCGTTCTTTAGGGAAACCTGAGAATTTCCAAGTTGAGTAAGTTAAAATATCTACTGGGTTAGCAGCAACTAAGAAAATACCATTGAAACCTGATTCAACGATTTGTGTTACTACGTCACGGTTGATTTTTAAGTTTTTGTTTACTAAATCTAAACGAGTTTCGCCTGGTTTTTGAGGCGCACCAGCTGTGATAACAACTAAGTCAGCATCGTGTGCATCTGCATAAGTTGCAGAGTAGATTTTTTTAGGTGAAGTAAATGCTAATGCGTGTGATAGATCAATTGCATCTCCTTCAGTTTTTGCTGTGTTGATATCTACGATACCAACTTCTTGTGCGATATTTTGAGTAACTAATGCAAATGCATAGCTAGAACCTACGGCACCGTCTCCGACAAGAATTACTTTTTGATGATCTTTTTTTTCTGCAGCTGCAGTCATTGTATATCAATCCTTCCATTGATTTTGTCTTTTCCCATGACTATGCTAACATTTCTCAAGCCTGCTGTCACGCTATTTGGCTACAAAATATAACAGATAACACAGTTGTATTATATGTAAAAGCTTACATGTGCGTTATTTCACTATTTTCTGAAAGTAATGATTTCATTAAACTTTGAAGAGTTTTTTAATTATTTTATCATTTTTTAAGGATTCTCTTTTAGTTGAAACACGGTTATATGTGTTATACTATAGTAGAAAGTAAAAAATAGAAAATTGCGTCAAGGACTGGATTGCTTTATTTGCGCTCCAGCCTTTTGTGTTGCTTTTTAGATTAGGTGGAATGAACAATGAAAATGATCGTTGGGCTTGGAAACCCTGGAACGAAATATGAACAAACAAAACATAATATTGGCTTCATGGTCGTTGATCGTATGGCGAAAGAACATCAAGCAATGTTTAAAAAAAATACATTTGAAGCAGAGGTCGCTGAATTTTTCTACAATGGCGAAAAAATCCTTTTAGTCAAACCACAAACATTTATGAATGAGTCAGGACGTGCTGTAGGGCCGTTGATGACTTATTTTGGCATCTATCCAGAAGAATTAGTCGTTGTGTACGATGATTTGGATCTTGCACTTGGAAAAATCAGATTGCGTCAAAAAGGAAGCGCTGGTGGTCATAATGGCATAAAAAGCATCATCTCGCATTTGAATACGAATGTATTTGATCGGATCAAAGTTGGGATCGGTAGACCTGAAGGAAAGAAAACCGTGGTGCAACATGTGTTGAGTCCATTTAGTAAAGAGGCACAGCCTTTGATCGAAGCAAGTATTGATCAATCCGTTAAAGCGTTAGAATTCATGCTTGAAGGACATACGTTTATCGATACGATGAATCAATTCAATTAAGGAAGGAGAAAAAGTAATGGATATCATCCAAATGATTGGGAAAGATCCGCAAGTCAAAGAATGGATCAACCAATTAGAAGAGAAGACACCAAGACAACTAGTTACAGGATTAGCGGGCTCAGCAAAAACATTGTTGTTCGCACGCGCATTCAAAAAAACAAAGAAAAATCTGATTGTCTTGATGCCTAATCTTTATTATGCAAATCAGTTGGCTGAAGATCTTCAGCATGTTTTGCCAGCAGAACAGATCCATTCATTTCCAGTAGATGAAGTACTGTCTGCAGAAATGGCGTTCTCCTCTCCAGAAGCACGAGGAGAACGAGTGGCTACTCTAAATGCGCTACAACAAAAGCAACCGGGTATTTACCTTTTGCCAGTAGCGGCTCTTCATAAACGATTACCTCAACCAAAAACTTGGCAACAAGCACAACTGAAATGGCAAGTCGGTGAAGAGATTGATCTCGCAAATCTTCCGCAGCATTTTGCATTGATGGGCTATGAGCGAGTAGAGATGGTGGCAAAACCAGGAGAATACAGCATCCGTGGAAGCATTATCGACATCTATCCACTAACCATTGACTATCCTGTCCGCGTTGAACTGTTCGATGTCGAAATTGATTCCATGCGCTATTTTGAACCAGATACACAGCGCTCGATCGAAAAAATAAACGAAGTCTGGATCGCCCCTACGAGTGAACAAGTATATGGGCAAGAGGATTTGCTTCACGGAATCAATCAGGTTGAAACATTATTGGAAAAGAAATTAGCAACTACTTCTGAAAAAACAGATCGTGCCTTTTTAGAAGATTACTTTGGCCAATTGGTTTCACAGTGGCAAGCGGGAAACCCTACGGAAGAAGCTAAATTTTATGCAGATCTGCTTTATCAAACAGAAACGACGATCCTTGATTATTTCCCAACTAATAGCTTGTTGATCGTAGACGATTATCAACGAATCATGGAAACAAATCGAGAAATGGAACGTGAAGCTGCAGAATGGCAAACGCAAAAGATCAGTGAACTCCGTGTATTTTCTGAACAGGTATTAGTCAGTGATGTGCATAAACTTGTTCAAAAAGAAAAATTTATTACTACTTTTTTTGCACTTTTCCAAAAAGGAATGGGCAATTTACGTTTTCAAGCTATCCATAATTTCCAATATCGCACGATGCAACAATTTTTCGGACAGATGCCCTTATTAAAAACCGAAATGGATCGTTGGCGAAAACAGGGGCAAACGGTTGTTATCTTTATCCCGACAAAAGAGCGGATAAAAAAAGCAGAACAGATGCTTCGGGATGAGGAGATATTAGTAGTAGAAACGGAACAAGACAAATTGATCCGCGGACAAGTTCAATTGGTAGAAGGTGCCTTACAAACTGGTTTTGAGTTGCCACAAGAAAAAATCGTTGCGATCACGGAAAAAGAGATTTTCCAAAAAACAACGAAAAAACAAACTCGGCGACAAACAGTAACCAATGCAGAACGCCTAAAAAGTTACAATGAACTTAAAGCTGGAGATTATGTCGTCCATGCGAATCACGGGATCGGTAAATATATCGGTATGGAAACGTTGGAAGTGGACGGGGTCCATCAAGATTACATGACGATTCTTTATCAAAATGATGACAAGCTCTTTATACCAGTTACACAATTGAACCTTATTCAAAAATATGTTGCTTCTGAATCGAAAGCACCACGTATCAATAAATTGGGTGGAAGTGAATGGACGAAGACAAAACGAAAAGTGTCTTCTAAAATCGAAGATATCGCAGATGATCTGATCAAACTTTATGCAGCCAGAGAATCTGAAAAAGGGTATGCTTTTGGACCGGATGATGGGTATCAAAAAGAATTCGAGAATGCTTTTCCATATTCTGAAACAGATGACCAATTAAGAAGTGCAGCTGAGATCAAGCGTGATATGGAAAAAGAAAAACCGATGGATCGATTGCTTGTAGGGGATGTGGGCTATGGGAAAACCGAAGTTGCTTTACGTGCAGCTTTCAAGGCCATCAAGGAAAGTAAGCAAGTAGCCTTTCTAGTTCCTACTACGATTTTGGCACAGCAACATTACGAGACCATGCTTGAACGTTTTGAAGGATTTCCTGTCAACATTGGCTTATTAAGTCGATTTAGAACAAGGAAACAACAGAAAGAAACGATCGAACAATTACGCACGGGTCAAATCGATATTGTCGTTGGTACGCACCGAATTCTTTCAAAAGATATAGAATTTAGTGATTTAGGCCTATTGATTGTTGACGAAGAGCAACGTTTTGGTGTAAAACATAAAGAACGATTGAAACAATTGCGTGCGCAAGTGGATGTATTGACATTGACAGCAACACCGATCCCGCGAACATTGCATATGTCGATGTTGGGTGTTCGGGACTTGTCAGTGATCGAGACCCCACCAGCGAACCGTTATCCGATCCAAACCTATGTTATGGAGAAAAATCCCGGCGCAATCAGAGAAGCGATCCATCGAGAAATGGGAAGAGGCGGACAAGTTTTCTATCTATACAATCGTGTCGAAACGATCGAACGTAAAGTAGAAGAAATACAAGCGTTGGTACCAGAAGCCCGCATTGGATTTGCTCACGGGCAGATGACAGAAGCACAATTAGAAAATACGCTGTTTGATTTTATCGAAGGACAGTATGATGTGCTAGTCACGACCACGATCATTGAAACAGGTGTCGATATCCCGAATACCAATACATTATTTGTGGAAAATGCCGATTATATGGGCTTGTCTACGCTTTATCAGTTACGAGGACGTGTCGGGCGTAGCAATCGTGTCGCCTACGCTTATTTCATGTATGAACAGCAAAAAATCCTTAATGAAGTGAGCGAAAAAAGGCTACAAGCAATCAAAGATTTTACGGAATTAGGTTCAGGGTTCAAAATCGCGATGCGTGATTTATCGATCCGAGGAGCGGGGAATCTTTTAGGTGCCCAACAACATGGCTTTATCGATGCTGTTGGTTTTGATATGTATTCTCAAATGTTGAGTGAGGCAGTTTCACGAAAACAAGGGAAAAATAATCAAGTCGAAAAAACATCAGTTGAGATCGATCTTGGTGTCGATGCCTACTTACCAGAAGAATACGTCTCCGATCAACGACAAAAAATCGAAATTTATAAACGTATCAGAGAACTTGACTCACAAGAAATGCTTGATGAGCTGGAAGATGATCTGTTGGACCGTTTTGGTGAATATCCTGAAGAGGTCGCTCATTTATTGACGATTGGTCAGATCAAAATGGATGGCGATCGTGCATTGATCGAAACGATTCGCAAACAAGAGCAAAAACTAGTCTTTACGTTAAGCAAGGTTGGAACAAAACGTTATACGGTGGAACAACTTTTTGAAGCACTGACAGCAACAAAATTAAAGGCCAGTCTAGGTGTTGAAAAGGAAAAAATGGTGATCCGATTAACGATTCCCAAAGCGACAGATACTGCGAGCTGGATGCAAGAGATCCAACGTTTTGTGAAAGCATTACGTGAACAAAAATATGCTGTAGCATAGGAAGGAGCAGACGCTTTGGACCATAAAGAAATGCGTAAAGTGATGCAAGGTGCATTTGTACTCACGCTCGCTTCTTTTATAGCGAAAGTATTAAGTGCCTTGTACCGCATCCCACTGCAAAACTTAGTCGGAGATGAAGGATTTTATGTTTACCAACAAGTTTATCCTATTTATGGAATTGCCATGACCTTAGCACTGTCTGGTCTTCCTCAGTTTATCTCTAAATATGTTGCAGAAAGAAAAGATCCATTACAGCGTAAAGCGGCATTACAAAAACTATATCCTTTAGTTTTTTGGACAGGTGTTTTATTGTGGCTATTCACCTTTTCCTTTAGTCGGTGGATTGCTTTTATGATGGGGGATCTACAGTTGAAGCCGTTGATCCAGATCGTCTCCTTCACCTTTTTGCTGATGCCAGGACTTTCTTTTTATCGAGGAAATTTTCAAGGACGCTTCTTGATGGAACCCACTGCGGTTTCTCAAGTCATCGAACAGTTCGTTCGCGTGTCGATCATCGTTTGTAGTGCGCTCGCTTTTCGGATGTTAGGCTGGAATGTCTATCAAACGGGAACAGCAGCGATGAGCGGAGCGGTTCTTGGTGGGCTTTGTGCCTATGGTGTTTTACACTATTATGAACAAAAAATACATGGTGGTGCATTAAGCTTTCGACATTTTTCTATCTTTAATCGGCCACCAAAACCACTGATACGCCGCTTTTTTATCGAAGGCGGGTTGGTGTCGATTTATAGTGGTCTATTGATCTTCTTTCAGTTGATCGATTCGTTTTTTGTCAAAAATGCACTGGAGGTCTATGGATTGACTGAACAAAGTGCGAAAATCGCTAAAGGAGTGTATGATCGAGGACAGCCTTTGGTCCAACTAGGTCTAGTTATTGCAACTGCATTAAGTGCCACATTTTTACCAGCATTAACACGTTATCTAATGAGCTCCGTTCCCAGTCAATTTCTAAAGACAGCGAAAATCTATTTGCGGCTGACTACGGCGTTAGCTTTAGCTGCTTCAGTCGGTTTGGCGATGTTGCTTCCCTACATCAACTATGCACTATTCAAAGATTATGCGGGAAACGCTGCCCTTGTGTTGTTTGTATTTTCGATTGCACTAACAGCAGTTATTCAAGCGTATCAAAGCATTGCTCAAAGCAAAAATTCTTTCCGACCTTCATTGAAGGGAGCGGGCTGGGGGCTTCTAGCAAAAGCATTAGCTACGCCTTTATTGACAGGACGTTTGGGAACAGTGGGCGCTAGTCTATCTACGCTACTAGGGTTAGCTGTAACATTGTGGTATTTTGTCCACACTGAAAAAGCAGACATCAACAGCTTTTGGAAAGAACGTAAATTCGGTAAAAAATTGATCCAGTGTTTAGGCTGGATGATCCTATCCTTATTTTTATACTATGGTCTATTGATGCTGTTTTTTGGCCCGATCCAACACCGCTCAACGGCTTTCTTAGTCAGTCTAGTCGGTGTGATCATCGGCGCATTTGTTTTTGTGAATGCGGTGATCTGGACGCGACTGTTTACGGTCAGAGAATGGCTGATGTTGCCTTTTGGTAAAAAAATATTAAGGATAAACAAACAATTTAAAAAGTGAGGAAAAACCATGCGATTAGATAAATTTCTTAAAATCTCTCGAATCATCAAACGTCGCTCAGTAGCAAAAGAAGTGGCAGATAAAGGGAGAATCCAAATCAATGGCAAGCTAGCGAAGTCTTCTAGTGATGTCAAAGTCGGAGATATAATGAAGATCCAATTTGGGAACAAAACAATGGAAGTAAAAGTGGTAGAATTACACGAGTCAACGAAAAAAGAAGATGCACAGAAGATGTATGAACTATTAACTGAGACCCGCACGAAAAACAGTGAAGAAATTGATTAGACAAGCCATCTTGATGTTGGTATAATGAGAAGGACAATCAAAAAAAGATTGGAGCGAAGTGAAGTGACGAAAAAAAGCAACAAAATTGCTGCTTTAGACACAGAGTATGCAAAGAAAAAGTATGCTGAATTTCAACAACAACAACGCCAATTGATTTTTCGAAGACGTAGGTTAGCAGCCATTTTCATCGGCGCTTTGGTCATTTTCGCAGTGTTAGGATTTCAAATTTTTCGTGATATGCAAAGAATGGATCGATTAAACGATTTAAGAGTTGAAGCGAATACGGAGATGAGTCAAGTCAATACGGATGTTGATCAACTCAAAGAAGACGTTTCATTATTAAAAGATGATGATTATGTGGCGAAACTTGCGAGAAGTAAATTCTTTTATTCCAAAGAAGGCGAAAAAGTTTACCCAATATTAGAACCGGCTACCGATAGTTCAACGGCTGAAACAAATCAATCAACTAGTTCAACAACTGCAAAATAAGCAGTATTATAAATAGGTTAATAATTAGGAGGAACATTTTTTTTATGTCAATCGAGGTAGGAGCAAAACTGCAAGGAAAAGTATCAGGAATCACAAATTTTGGGGCATTTATTGATTTAGGAGCTGGTAAAACGGGTTTAGTTCATATCAGTGAAGTATCAAATGGGTATATCAAAGATATTCACGACGTTTTAAGTGTTGGAGATGAAGTAACAGTCAAAGTTATTTCTGTAAATGATGATGGTAAGATTGGGCTATCTATCCGTAAAGCGCAAGAGCAACCAGCTGAATCGAATGAAGAACAACGTCCAAAACGATATCAAAAAGATACACGAGATACACGGGATACACGTGACACACGAGATAATCGTGGCCGTGCAACACAGAAAAAACCTTTTTCTCGCAGTCAATCTTCTAACAATCACAAAGAAGATTTTGATTCATTAATGAGTTCATTTTTAAAAGACAGTGATGATCGATTGACTTCCTTGAAACGTAACACTGAAGGCAAACGTGGTGGTCGCGGCGGACGTCGCAGCTAAAACAAATGAAAATGAAGGGGCAGGCAATTGTTTCAGACTATTGTCCGCTCTTTTTTTCTTTTGTGGCCATTATCGAAAAAGTGTAAGTGAAAGGAAGTGATGGATGTGTCGATCAAAAACCAAGTATCAGCAGAGATGCAACGAATGTTTATCGAACAAGGTAAAGTAAAAGGGTATCTAGCCAAAGAAAATCATGTACTGTTGGCGATTTCTGGGGGAGTTGATTCCATGGTGTTGCTTGACTTGATGCTTGCAGCTAAAAAAGAAGTAGCCTTTTCTTTGGGTGTGGTGCACATCAACCACCAATTAAGACCAGAATCTGCAGATGAAGCAGCTTACTTAAAAGCCTATTGTCAGGAACGAAAGATCCCGTTTATCCTTGAAGCATGGAAAGAACCGGCAACAAAGGGCATCGAAGCTGCTGCAAGAGCCTTTCGTTATCACACGTTTGCAAAAATCATGCATACAGATGGTTATCAAGTAGTGATGACTGCGCATCATGGAAACGATCAAATGGAAACGATTTTAATGAAGATAGTGCGTGGGGGACAGTTAGGAACTTTTGCAGGAATCAAAGAAAGTCAGCGTTTTTCAAATGGCCAGCTGATCCGCCCACTTCTAAGCTTTGGTAAAGAGCAATTGTATGAATATGCCGCAGAACAAAAGCTTGTTTATTTTGAGGATCAGACCAATCAGGAACTGAATGTCCAAAGAAACCGGATTAGGCATTTAGTGATTCCCCAATTAAAACAAGAAAATCCACAAGTTTTGGCACATTTCCAACGTTTTGCGCAACAAATTACTTGGGCAGATCAATTAATCAAGAAACAAATGAAAAAAGTGATCGAAGAACAGGTCAAAGAAACGCATGATGGATTTGTTTTTCCATGGAGAGTAGTACAAGAGATGTCCCTAGAAGAGCGGTACTATTTTTTGTATACGCTATTCGATTGGGCGAACAGAAAAACAGACCTCTTTATCAATGAACAGCAAATCGACCAACTATTAGAGCAAGTTGAACGACCGAAAGGGCAATGGCAACTAACTCTTGATCGTTCATGGGTATTCCAACGGGTCTATGAAGAGATCGCTTTGGTAAGAAAGAACGATGTGGAGAATGAATCTGTGGAAATAATCGATCGATTTATCGAAATAGAACCACATAAGCAGATCATATTAAATGAGAAGGCATGGGTAGGTCTATTCACGCCTGATGAAGTGGCAGGATTTAGATGTATCGACGATTGGGAAGAATTTTCTCATGATGTCTGGCTGAAACCTCAGCAAACCCTGTTCATCGGAAAAAGACAAGCGGGCGATCGCATACAGCTAAATGAAAAATTGACAAAGAAAGTGTCTAGGTATTTTATTGACAAGAAAATACCTGATCTGCAAAGAAAAGATGCGTGGGTGGTTAAAGATGAGCAAAAAAAAATAATTAGTTTGCTTCCTTTTACCTATTCCCATTTGAGTATTGGTGTAGAAACTGATAAAATACACTACATACTTCTTTACAAATATCAAAAAGAAGCAACTGGAAGGAGAACCTGATGTTAGAAAAGGATATTGAGAAAGTTTTGATTACAAAAGAAGAGATACAAGTTCGTTGTGAAGAACTAGGCAAAGAATTGACAGAAACTTATAAGGATTCAAATCCATTAGTAGTTGGTGTCTTAAAAGGTGCAGTCCCATTCATGGCAGATATCATACGTTCAATCGATGCGTATTTAGAATTAGATTTCATGGATGTTTCAAGTTATGGTAATGCCACTGTTTCATCTGGTGAAGTTAAGATTGTGAAGGACTTAGATACAAATGTCGAAGGCCGCGATCTGTTGATTGTTGAAGATATCATTGATAGCGGACGAACACTTGCTTATCTAGTCGATCTTTTTAAATATCGTAAAGCAAACTCAGTGAAGATCGTGACATTGCTTGATAAACCAGAAGGAAGAGTCGTAGATATTGAAGCAGACTACGTTGGATTCAATGTGCCAAACGAATTTGTGGTAGGATATGGCTTGGATTATGCAGAAGCTTATCGCAATCTACCTTATATCGGAGTATTGAAACCAAGCGTTTATCAATCAAATTAATGCTGTATCTGTTGTGATTTGTGTTACAATAGAATGGTCAGGATTGATAAAAAAAATGCTAATTTAAAATAACGCATAGGGAGGGCAACTATGAACAAAAAGAACAATGGCATGATGAAAAATGCCTTGTATTATGTCCTCGTAATCTTAGCGATGGTAATGGTCGTATACTTTATTTTTGGTAACAATGGCCAACGATCGTCAGATATCGAGTACTCAAAATTCACAGAACAATTACAAGCAGGTAAAATCAAGAACTTTGAAGTGCAACCTGCAAATGGTGTATATAAAATCACTGGTGAATACAAAGAGCAACAGAAAGTCGCTAATAGCGGCGGTCTATCTATCTTAGGTTCAACAGATACTACAACTACCCATTTTACAACAATCATTTTACCGAATGATACAACACTGAGTCAGGTAACTGATTTAGCGAAAGAAAAGAATGTCGCGACGACAGTCAAAGAAGAGTCAAGTAGCGGCGTGTGGGTCTCCTTGTTACTTAGCTTCTTGCCGATTGTGATCATCATTTTCTTCTTCTATATGACGATGGATCATCC
>JACRYO010002666.1_pt1 | contig 21810 bp, 20 predicted proteins | sample 8023221 | NCBI WGS metagenome assembly JACRYO01 (sample SAMN15823180, study PRJNA655841) | gut metagenome | isolation source: fecal sample D85 from dog with diarrhoea from SPCA | host: Canis lupus familiaris | place: South Africa: Mmabatho, Mahikeng | collected 2019-09 | reverse complement strand
TTACAGCCCTGAGGAAGAGGTTGATTACACTGATCTCTCTATGCTCAACCGTCAGATTAACCGCACCCGGGCGATGGTTTTCCGTATCAAGAACCGTTTGCAGGACGCTCGCCATGAAGAGGCGGAAGCTTCTGATATTTACCGTCGCGCACTAAACCGTCAGATGGTGGGTCTTTCTGGTGGTACAGTTGATAAGCGTAAGGCTATCGCGGAAATTGCGACCGAAGATCTATATACTAACGTAGTGGTCGCTGAAGCAGTGGTGAAAGACCTCGTGAATCAGTCCTATACTTTATCCCGTGACCTTGATGCCCTCAAGACACTCGCGGATAACCTTCGTAAACAAATGAGTATCCAGTAACTACAAACTTTAGGAAAAATTACACTATGAAGAAGATTCTCTCGGAAATTCTGCTTTGGGTACTCTATGTAGCCTTTGGCGGCATTGTAGGCGTTGTGGCTTACACGATGTTGGAACGTCCGCTAAGCATGTCAATCATTATTGGGCTAGGCGGGTTCCTACTGCTGACTTTTGGTAATGAATTCTTGGATAAGAAGTTGTCTCCTAAGAAGGAAATTCCCTCTCCTGAGCAGTTCGCTAAGGATTCGGAGGGCAAGGGGGATCGTACTGTTGTTCGTGAGTATGTCCTGCTGGGTGGGGATGCGGAGCAGATGCGTCTTTACCTCCGTTCCCGTCGCTCGTAAATTCAGGCCGATAGAAGTTCTCACATAGGTACAAAAAGTTTTTTAGGAAATTTTCCCAAATAGGTTGTTTCTTCAAAAATCGTATGATATAGTTATCTATGTTGCTTCCACAAAGGAAGTAAATAAAAAGTTTCAAATCGTCAGTAACATAATTGATGTCCCTGCCGATAGTAAGAATAGAACGTAATCAACCACCTACTCTATGAAAGGGAGTGAAGCAATGTCAGCACTATCAGCCTTGACCCGCAATCATTCCCTTAAGTCTGCCCAGAAATTTTATGGACAGAACTTTATTCTGCCCGTAGCAGTCTCCGCCGTGAAGCCGGCGTATGAACTCGGGTGGGATAATAGTGTAGGAGCAGGTGACTAGAACGTAACAGTTTTAGTATTTTGAACCCTTGGCTCCCACATAGGAACCAAGGGTTTTTTGTTTGTAATAAACGTTTTGACACATAAATAATTGACTGATACGATAAGATTTATCTTCCACATGAGGAACTTGCGGGAAGCGGGGGAGTGTGATACGATGATAAAACAAACCAAATCGGTTGATAAAGATAAATAAATATAGGGGTGTGGCCTAATTGGTAAGGCAGTGGTCTCCAAAACCAAAGACTGCAGGTTCGAGTCCTGTCACCCCTGCGAAAACAGAATATTGGATACATTCGGAACAATAAATTCGTTCCTGTGATGAACCGGCACGATGCTGGGGAGCAGGAATAAGCGAGTTTGACAGGGAAGAAACCATCTGATAGACTGTTATCAACAAAGCAATCCACGGATATGCGGTTGGTGTTTGAGAATTCAATAGTGTAAATTACTTATCCCCAAGAATCGTTTGGGTATGACATTTCAAAGGTGCTTTTTGGCTGGCGGAATTCATATACCTTTACGCGGCTTGGGAAGAAGAAGAGTAAAGGTAGGGTTTCCTGCCAAACCAGTTTACTGAGGAAACCCTACCTCTTCTTGTAAGACAAAATCCCTTTTCGGAGGGTAAGAGTTTGGCTCAGGCAGGGGTAAAATCTCTGTTTTGGGGAGTTAGCTCAATTGGTAGAGCAATACGCTGGCAGTGTATAGGTTAGGGGTTCAAGTCCCCTACTTTCCACGCAATACAAACTTTCTCGCTATAAAACCACCACGATTTATCGGGGTGAGGGTGAGATAAAGGTAGGCAAATACCTTACTAATGTTCATAGCAACTACGTTTTGTCGCGTTATAAGGTTGTAGCTGAAAAGCGAACCGTAGATTAGGCTCCTGTTTGAGCGGAGACTAACGTCAGAGAAGCGAGGGAAGCCTAATCTACGGCTAACATGATGCGGAGTGGGGAAATTGGTATCCCGCTGGTCTCATAATCCAGAGGTTACGGGTTCAAGTCCCGTCTCCGCAACGAAAAGGTACTGGTCAGTACATCTTAGATGTCAGTACGCCGAATGGATACGCGGTGAAAATCGCACCTAGTGGAGAAACCTGATATGGGGAGTTAGCTCAATTGGTAGAGCACCTGCCTTGCACGCAGGATGTTAGGGGTTCAAGTCCCCTACTCTCCACGCACCACAAATAACTCTGGCGAGTTTGCCTAGCGGCCTAAGGCACTGGCTTGGAAAGTCAGAACCGGTAAAACGGTCGTGGGTTCGAATCCCTCACTCGCCGCTTAGATACTGGATTTCACAGTATTTATACAGGTTCCTATCCAGTTTAGCGGAACGGAACCACCCCAAGGAAATGACTGTTTGGTTATTTCTATGGCGCTGTAGCTCAGTTGGGAGAGCGTTCGACTGAAAATCGAAAGGTCACGGGTTCAATCCCCGTCGGTGCCACGAAGAAACAGGTGATTTGGAACGGTCCTGAGGTTCGAATCCTCAGGTTGGAGGGGAACTTCCAAGATTGGTTTTGGCAAATCGTGCGGGATCGTTACCCGCCCCTGTTTCTAACACTTCCGTGTGCGAGGGTAAAAGGTTTTAGGTTGCTGAAATTGGCAGACAGCCTGACATCCTGAAATGGAGCGTCGGGGCCTTTCATACACTGCGGGGAGCCATATATGGTTATCCCAAGGATGAAAGGTTAGGGGTTCGAATCCCTTACCTTCTGGACTTCCTTTCGCACGGATTCGCCTCTATAGCTCAGTTGGTAGAGCACTTGACTCTTAATCAAGGTGTCGCAGGTTCGAACCCTGCTGGGGGCACGGCAACAGGTCCGCTGAATACCTGTGAGCCGTAATCATCAGGTAGCTCCTGAAACGAATACGGTATACCGATGAAATCTCGGAGCGGGGCGTAGGTGTTCTAGACACCGAAACCCCGCGAACTAATTTTGTTACCACCTCTGGGAAAAGGTAACTATGAGACGCTATATGCCCTTCACACGGCACCAAAATATAGCAGGCACTTCCCCACTGTCAAAGGTGGTTTAAGTGCCCTGACGGTTAGACAGCGTTAGTCTTAGACTGTCTTACGCCTCTGTAGCTCAGTTGGTAGAGCAGCGGACTTTTAATCCGCGGGTCCAGGGTTCGAACCCCTGTGGGGGCACGCAATACACAACAACATAAGCCTCTATAGCTGAAATGGATTAGCGCCTGACTCTTAATCAGGGGATGTAGGATCGTTACCTTCTGGGGGCACGGAAATTATTCACTAAACAGATAATTTCAAGGCTGGAAACAGCCGAACAGCGGATTTGACACTAACAGCGAATCCCTGCTAAGATAAAAACATGTTCAACATAGAAATATGGAAAACATAATGCCAGTGTTGCTGAGCGGCCAAAAGCAACTGACTGTAAATCAGTTCCCTCTGGGTTCGGGAGTTCGAATCTCTCCGCTGGCACTCTTCAAGGAATAATAGGTGCGAACTTGTTCGCAGGTTCGCACTTACCTTGTAATCCCGTGTAGCTCAATGGCAGAGCATCCGACTGTTAATCGGAGGGTTACTGGTTCGAGTCCAGTCATGGGAGCGTCACCTGCTTCGGTAGGTACAAAAGGCAACTCAGTGATTCAGCCGAACAGTTGAATCACAGGGTTTCCGAAGCTAGGCCCTTTTCTTCAGGGGGATAATTCTGAGACCGCAAACCGGTTAGCGTTAGTTGAACAGGGTTTAGGAACTTGCCAGTGGTCGGCTCCTAAACGTCTCTCAACCGCTGGACCCTTTCCCTCAGGTGGGATAATTCTGAGGCCGTGTTGTTGCTACGGTTTATCAACAAGGTTATCGCGCGTTCCTGCTACCTTAAAGCAGGGCACGACAGTGCGAATGTCACGAACTGTCGCTGGTGAGTCTAATTGCTAGCATTAGGCAAGTCCAGCTTAATCCTTTGTAGCTCAATTGGCAGAGCAGCCGACTGTTAATCGGCAGGTTACTGGTTCGAGTCCAGTCGGAGGAGCGGATGGTTTTGGGTGAATATCCAAAAACTGTCATCAGAAGAAATAGTGCCCGTCTGTCAAGCGGGTACTTGGAAACAAGCAAAGCTGTGGTTCGTCTCCACGGGGGTCTGACAAACCGATGGGATTCTTTGCTATTTCTTCGTTTATCAAAACCTTTATGGTTTGGGCTTTTGTAACTCAGAAGAAGAATGCCACCTTTACACGGTGGAAGTCGGGATTTCGAAATTCCCTGAAAGCACTTTCGCTTAGGCGGTGGAACGGTGAAAACTACCGTAAAATGTCTTACCCTTCTGAGGGTTGAATCAGACGCTTATCGTTGAGTGTTAAACGAAGTGGTTGGCAACACCAGAGGTGGTGTAAAGCCAGCGGGATAGCGGGTACAGGTGCGTTACCTAAACAAGTCCTGTAATTATAAGGTAGTGTATGCAAGCGGACAAAGCAGGCTGACTGTAAATCAGTGACTTCGGTTTCGTGGGTTCGAATCCCTCCTCTACCACAAGGTTTCCTATTGGGTTGCAAACCAATCGGGGAATGCCACAGAATCGCTATCTGTGGGTCCGTAAAAACTTTACGGGGATGCTACGTAAAATGGCGAAAGGTGATAAAACGTGGGTTCAAGGCCCCGCACGGGCAGATCATGCCCGTGGATAACTGGTCCTAATTGATCCTCATCCGGGTTCGAATCCCGGGTAGCAACGAAATCAGCAGGTAACGTGGTTCGCTTTGGAGCCTGTTTGATTAGGGAAAACAATATACCATCCCGCATCTTGACCTATATCATGTAATGTGATATATTGCCCATATAGTTCTAGTGGTAAAACCTACCCTTGGTAAGGGTAAGTCATGGGTTCGATTCCCGTTATGGGCTCGATTCTATTACTGATTATAATAGAACAGCAAGAAACAGTTTGAGCCGGTGTAGCCCAATTTGGCAGAGGCGCTAGTCTTAGGAACTAGTTAGTGTGGGTTCGAGTCCCATCGCCGGTACGCGATAACGTTGGAATTATTCAGCGTTAGGCACATGGAAAAACTCAGAGGCATGATCAACCTCATCACGGTGTCCATGTGAGCAGGAGGCAACAGGTGTTGCGCAACTCGGGAGAGTTGGGAGCCGGATCGATACCGGGGACTGCGAGAGAATGTCGTCTAAATAAGACCGCCTAAACAGTCATGTGGCTACCAAACCACCATTCTCTCACCTCCACCCAATATACATTGGGTAAAACCGAGGCTTCCTTGGAAGCCTTATGCGCTTGTAACTCAATTGGCAGAGTGCCTCCTTTACGCGGAGGAAGTTGGGGGTTCAAGTCCCTTCGGGCGCACGCTGACAGCAGGTTACCGCACATGGTGAAAGCCCATGCGTAGGAAAGGTATTATGCCCTCTCTGCCGTAACCTGTTTTACCTTTCCATAGATAAACTATGGTCTGGGGGTATAGCAGAATTGGTATATGCGGTCGGTTCAGGGCCGATGTCGAAATGAAACTTCATTGTGGGTTCGAGTCCCATTACCCCTACTTATCAGCAATGATAAAATCAGTAACACAAATGAGCACCTGTACCCCAATTGGCAGAGGGCTACGCTTGAGGGGCGTAGAGTTGGAAGTTCGAGTCTTCTCAGGTGCACAATGAAGTGGTTTCACCCACTTCAATAACATGATATAGTTCATGTTATGCCCTTATGATGGAATGCAGACATGCCGGCCTCAAAAGTCGGTGCCCGCAAGGGCGTGTGGGTTCAAGTCCCACTGGGGGTACTCCAAAATTCCAACTAACCCGAACTCACGGGATGTTGGAATTGGGTAAGGTAATATTGAGGATGCCTAACTAGGTAAGTTACCGATGCCCGCCACGTTACCTGTCATAATTTGACATATATCAAGGTAATAGGGTAAGATAGCAATATAAATACATTAAACTATGCGGGTATAGCTCAGTAGGTTAGAGCACCAAACTGATAATTTGGGGGTCGGTGGTTCAAATCCACCTATCCGCACTTGGAGAAATCCAAAAGAGGTTATTATCACCCCTTACACTGAGGGGAAAATGAGTAACTGGCTGATTAGGATATATGTTGGAAGTAGTGAGCCAACCTGTCCATAGTTAGCCGAAGGTAAAGTTTGTGGGCCTAAACATTCCCCCTTGGATACCTCGGAAGGGAAAGACCGCAGGTTCGAATCCTGCTACCTTCGCTTAGCAGTAATGCTAATCATTACCTAAGGCACAGCACCCAAAGCTGTATCGCCCTTAGATGGTGGATGAATAAAAAGTACTAACGGAGTATGGCGCAGTTTGGTAGCGCACCTGATTTGGGATCAGGGGGCCGCAGGTTCAAATCCTGTTACTCCGACGATGTGCCCTCTATATGAGGTCGCAGGGGTCATGCTATCGGTAACGAACGAGACCCAGCACAGCAAGCGCAAAAGTAAGAACCTCATGTATCGGGACTGTGAAGGCAAGAACTGCCCCTGATATACACACACTCTTACCTCTTGATTGATGTTCATTCGTAGTCCTTCACATTCGGGGTGTAGCTCAGCTTGGTAGAGCGCTCGCTTTGGGAGCGAGAAGTCGCAGGTTCAATTCCTGTCATCCCGACGATTATCCTTAGCGGATAAATCATAGGATAGGGAATGTAGTCAGTGTTCCCAGTTGTTATCCAATATGTAGTACCCAAGGCTTCCAAGCCTTAATCCGGGGTGGTGTGCTGGCCCGCCGAGTAGATTCTGGCTCTACCCTACGTAGGTTCGATTCCTGCCCCCGGAGCGTAGTAAATTTGGCGAGTAAATTGGGTAGGTCACCCAACACGGCTTTGAACACCGATGGTACCGCAAGGTATGGCTTTCGAGTAGTCTGCTCGCCGCTTATTCCCTTCGTGGAATAACCCACCGTTTGACTTTGGTAAAAAGGTGTGGTAAAGTAGTAACATAAGCAACAACCGCTGTTTGAGAATTACATAGTGAAAAGAAATAACATTGCGAGAGTAACTCAGTTGGCTAGAGTGCCGTCCTTCCAAGTCGGATGTCGCGGGGTTCGAATCCCGTCTCTCGCTCGTTTCCCAGTCTCACGATTGGGAGAACCTAACTCTTAGAGTTAGGGCCGATATAAAGTATCGCTTCTTCAATTGCCTCTTAGGATGCTGGTCATTGTGCCACATGGTATAAACCCGTTGAAAAGTTATGCTATTATGGAAGCAAGTGCGTAGGGATAGCACAACAGTGATATGCTAAGATTACACTGTCTAAACAACTTAGTCGGGAATAGGGAGTACAGGCCCGTTATCCTCTTCCTCCTGCTGGCATTGGCCCTAACCATGCTAGCGATTGCCTCCTTAGCTCAGCGGCAGAGCAGCGCCCTTGTAAAGCGCAGGTCGAGGTCTCGGTATCCTCAGGAGGCTCGTGGAGAGAATAAGTATTGGCCCTCGGGCTTATTCTTATCACCTCTCACAAGAAGTATTGCCGGCGCAGGGTACTTCATTCTCATACTGTGCCGTGATAGTACCAATGCTATCAAGACCAAATAAAATTGCTTATTTGGGGTAGGGATTCGGTGATACCACCGTGTTATCCTACACATTGGGAATCCCCTCATAGACTAGCGGCCAAAGTCGCTACCCTGTCACGGTAGAAATCACGGGTTCAAATCCCGTTGGGGGGACTGGTTCGTAGGATACCGTAAATCCTATTATGGTTTTGTAGCGAAGTTGGATATCGCACCGCCCTGTCACGGCGGAGATCGCGGGTTCGAGTCCCGTCAGAGCCGCTGATTTCTTTCCGTTGGAATCTAATTGATATACCCCTTGAAAAAGGGTACAGGTTATTGGAACCATGTTATAATAACCTACACATGAAGGGTTTCCGTCCTTCATGTGGTTTTGCCTTCATAGCTCAGCGGAAGAGCGTTTCGCTACGGACGAAAAGGTCGGGGGTTCGAATCCCTCTGGGGGCACTGTGGGTGTGGCAGATTGGTAATGCACTAGGTTGTGGCCCTAGGGGAGTAACATCCCAATGCGGGTTCAATTCCCGTCACCCACCCGAAGCTAGGGTAGAAATACCCTAGCAGGATGTGAGCAATACAAGTTCTCAAACTATTCTCAGGAATAGTAAAGGAGCTAGTATTGTTCTGATATACTGGATACCTTCGGGTATCCTGAAATAAAATTGGTAGCCGTGAGGAAGTCTGGTGATATTCACGGTGACGGGGCAGAGCGTGAAGAGGGTGTATGATGATACCGCTCCAGCGGAGAGGCACCTTTAAGGGGTCTGACGCTCTGCCCCACCTTAAAAATTTGGGGCTATCGTATAAGGGTAGTACTAAAGATTCTCAGTCTTTCAGCCGGGGTTCGAGTCCCCGTAGCCCTACTCCATGGTGATTACCTTTTGGTTGTCACCATTACTTGATTACTGAAAGTAATCATATGACGCGGTGTTCGCTGGTAGTTTCAACTTGGGTTTTCACCCCAAGGTTCGCGGGTTCAATTCCCGTCCGCGTTACTGGTTTGAGAACGCCAAAAAGTTCTCAATGGTGCGGTGTCCGTTGGTGGTAGCACCTCGGGTTTTCACCCCGAGCGTCACGGGTTCGATTCCCGTCCGCATCACTCTTTCATAATAGGAAGTCTGGTTGTGTAACTCAGTCTGGTAGAGTGCTCGCTTGACTCGCGGGAGGTCGTAGGTTCAAATCCTGTCACAACCACTCAAAACGTTTAAGGAGAAGAATGCTAAAAAGTAAAGATTACAAAGCAGTACATGGCTTATCCTACAATGGGTGTTCTTGTTGTAATTCCTCAAACGCTCGCCGGGCGGCACGTAAAAGCGCCAAACGGAAAGAAATGAGAATCGAAAAGAAGATTCAAACCAACGCTTACTAAGGTAAGCATTGTGGGCGTAGTACAATGGTAGTATATTTGCTTGCCATGCAAATGACGCGGGTTCGATCCCCGTCGCCCGCTCTCAGCAGTATGATATATATAATAGAATATAACGTTTTACCCCTCGGGGAGCCGCTCGTAATTGGTCGGGCATTATAAGTTGAGGTTCGACTCCTCCGCTCTCCACGCAACACAACGACACGGAGTGGAGAAGTTCGGTATCTCGCTAGGCTCATAACCTAGAGGCCGTGGGTTCAAATCCCACCTCCGTAACTAGTAAGAGGCCCCCAGAATTTTGGGGGCCTCTTCTTTTAATGCCGATAATAGGGTCATACTAAACAACCTTCAAAGGAGAAAAACCATGTCCCTCGGAAACAATGAACTCGCCCCGCGTCAAAAAGTTGATCTTTTCAGCAGGCTCTATATCCTCAGTTCCAATGGGGCGGCATACCTATCCCTTTTCCAGCACGCTATGCCTGACAACACCGGATTTGATGATTTCAGCGTTCTCGTTGAGAAGATGAGTACCGGTACCGTTACTCTATCAAGTGCCCTAGAAATGACCGGTTACTTCTCCCAATTTGATAATGCGGCAATTAGAACCGGCGAAGCAGGTGGCGATATTTCTCGGGTCTTCAAAGAACTTGCCAACTATTACGCAACTGTTGTTACATTAGATCGAGTATAATTTTTTACTAACAAGCCCGGTGCTCTTCGAAGCACCGGGCTTGTGGTGTATTTGATGTGATTAAAATCGCTAAAACGGATAGGAATAGCATACAATTTCATCAAGTTAACTTAACTTGAATTCACCCATAAACTAGAAAATCTCATGCGTACTATGGTGTCCATGGTACGCATCTATATGTTCAGGATAAAAATGACACGAATACCCCAAATATCACACAACGAGCCAATGACACACAGATCAGTAATGATAATCTTTGCCGGCTTGTTACTAGCAATGTTCCTCTCCTCCCTAGATCAGACAATTGTCTCAACCGCCATGCCCACCATAGCCGGCGACCTAGGTGGTGCTGACCACATCTCATGGATTATCACCGCCTACGCTCTGGCTATCTCAATCGGTATGCCCGTCTATGGAAAACTAGGTGACCAATTCGGAAGAAAAGGCCTCTTCATCACCGCCCTCTCCGTTTTCATCCTAGGATCCATACTAAGTGGTTTATCAACTACCATGGGATTCCTCATCTTCGGTAGATTTGTTCAAGGACTTGGTGGAGCGGGGCTGATGATCCTCTCCCAAGCAATCCTCGCAGATATTATGTCTCCGTTGGAGCGTGCTAAATACTCCGGTGTTATGGGGGCGGTATTTGGGGTATCAGCCATCGCAGGACCACTGCTAGGCGGTTTCCTCACCGAACATTTATCATGGCACTGGGCTTTCTGGATAAACATACCTCTTGGTTTATTCGCCATCTTCATCGCTGTGAAAACACTGCACCTACCACCCGTAGAATCTTCCCACAAAGTTGATTACTGGGGTATGGCAACTCTTATCCCAGCAGTGACATCACTAATCCTCATTACCACATGGGGAGGGACACAATACGAGTGGAATTCCCCTACAATCATTGGCCTCATCGCGGTTTGTGCCGTCTCCACTGCAATCTTCATTCTCATTGAGCGCTATGCCGCTGAGCCAATTATTCCACTGAGCCTGTTCAAATCACGCACCTTCACCCTCGCGGCAACCATCGGTTTGACCATCGGTGCGGGCACCTTCGCAGCCATGTCCTACCTCCCCACATACCTTCAAATTGTGAATGGGGTCTCCGCTACCGAATCAGGGTTGCTCATGCTCCCCATGCTGGCAGGTACTTTCACCTCCTCCATCGGGTCAGGGTACATTATTTCCAAAACTGGTAAGTATAAGATCTTCCCTATCCTAGGTATGGCATTAGCCGCTCTGGGTATTTACCTGTTCTCCACCATGACCATTGACACCTCCCAACTGGTGACATCCATCTACATGATTATTACAGGTCTTGGTATGGGACTCTGTATGCAAACATTGGTCCTTGTCGTACAGAACTCAGTAAAAGCTAAGGACGTTGGAGCCGCTACCGCAACAAATAACTTCTTCCGCGAAATCGGTATATCCTTAGGTGTATCCATTTTCGGATCAGCTTTCGCCTCCCGCCTCGCAGACAATCTCTCCTCGCTGGGTGGAGGTACCACAGAAGGTGGATTGACCCCAGAAGCTATTGGTAATCTGCCTAATCAAATAAGAGAAGTTGTTATCCAAGGTTACGTCGATTCCCTTATGCCGGCTTTCGTATTCCTTGTACCCGTTGTTATCCTTGGCTTCATCGCAACACTGTTCATCCCGCAACAAGAACTCTCAAAAGTTTCGGGTGCTGAGCGACGGAAATTGGAGCAGGAAAATAATGAAATGGATCTCCACAATACAACTCCAGGCAGGGAAAATGATACGGCAGCCCCCGAAGAAACAAAAATCCTGATTTCCGCTAAAAATATGATAAACTAAGAAAGAATTGTCCGCTAAACACTAAGGAGTGTTATGAAAAGTACAGGATTCGTGATGAGTAGGTAGAGCTTACTGAATCAGCAGGGAGAATTCCTGCCGGTAAGTTCCGAAAGGAACCTACTTTATGTCACGAACATTTAAAGACCGACCGTATTGGGTACGAGCCAACGATCCCCAGCAGGACCGTTACGCTTACCACAACCACATTTATGTGGATGAATGCCCAATTGATGAAAAATACACCAGCAACTTCGGTAGTTATAGCAGAGCATGTGGATATGCCCTCCCATGGACATATTATCGTAACGATACCCCCAAAAAAGTGCGCAACACTTCGTACTGGATACCACTGAGAACCGATGAGCGAAAAGTGCTCAATAACCTCACGAGAGATTACAACACCTACGGTGAAATTGATGAGGACTTCTTCTTACAAGAACATCATCGACATGCCCGTTACGGTGGAGGATATTGGGATTAAAAGGGTTGGGGTGATGAGAAATTCAATCGCCCCAACCCTTGCTTTTCGTTAAACGGTATGATAAAGTAAAACCGTAACTCAATAAGCTTAGCCGTAATCATTGGTGGGGTTTCTTACCGCACGAAAGAGGTTCAAATACCAATCATACGGATACTATAAATACCCGGAAAGGCCAACACCAACCTGTTACAACAGATGGTGGAATGTCTTCTCCGCCGAAGAGGCATCCCCTGTCACACCCACGACAAGGGATGCCTCTTTATCTATTATGATAAACTTTAGCTCAACCTCTACAAAACTAATAGAAGGGGACACATGACTGTCCATAATTATTACCTTGTTTCCAGAGAAACAAAGAAAGTTCACTTCCTCCTAAAAGTCGATCCCTATTTCATGTCAAAAAATGAACAACCCGAGGCATGGCTTGCCGGCCGACTATATTTCTCTAATCCCACCTGTGGAATCACCCTCCCAGAACTTTATGCTCTCGATTACCTTGACCCCTATGGTGTATCATGCCGAGCTTGCTCAGATACGGTATTTGAATACCTAGGAGAAATAAATTACGCCTCCTATAAGGGATACCGCATATACAATTTTCCCCACACCATCCAACATTACGACGATTTTGCCGGCAATGACATCATGGAAATGAACGCTTTCCTTGCCACCCTGTTTAAACAGTACATCGGCTCCGAAGAAATAAAACGTTGGGGAGAAGAGAACTTTGCTGATAAGTATGGAGTAAATGAACTCATCATGGAACATTTCAGCATCGAATATGATAACGATGAGAGTATCCATCTTCACCCCGATTTGCGAGATGACATCGAATGGAATGGATTTCCTACCCGAAATTAATCATCTAAACGATTTGACTTCCATCAATAAAGCGTGATAGCATATTCATATAAATAAGCACACAAAGGATGACAATGAAAAACTATTCCAGCCACCATGATTAGGTGAGCTTACCGAATCAGCAGGCACCAGCCCTGCCGGTAAGTTCCTGAAAAGGAGCCTACTCATGTCTAGAACTTATAAGGACCGACCCTATTGGATCCAAGCCAACGATCCTAAAAACCTGCGCTACGCAGTTCATCACCATTCCAGCTTTGGATTGACATATACCCCCTACAACAGCAGCATACCTATTCACTTCGCTGACCATTGTACTATTGATGAACCATCTTCCAAAAATTCCCAGCGAACTAAACCGTGCTACTACCGACTACTTCACCCCCACGGTTATGACTATACTACCAAAGAAATGCGACATAACGGTTACTGGGAACCCATGCGAACCAATGAACGCATTGTGCTTCGCACAGCAGTCACCGCTTACAACACCTACGGTGAAATTGACGAAGATTTCTTCCTCCAAGAAAATCACCATCACGCTCGTTACGGCGGTGTATATTGGGACTAACTTAAAGGCCTCGTACCTCTCCCCTGAGGTAGGAGGCCTTTAAGCTACCCTCGACAATATTAAAATAACCCGGTATAATTCGCGCTATGACTAATCCCTATGTAATCACCCTCCCCCGCCTCGGCGGTGTGCGAGAAAGTGCTACCACGCTTGCTGAGAGCCTCCCTCGCGACCTCGCAGGCTCTCAGGTAGTAGTTGATGCCGAAACCAATCTAACGTGCTCACAGGGCTTCGTAGATGAACTCCTCAAACAAATCCTAGAAATCCGCAACACCGAACAAGTAATCATTGTGAATTGGAATGAACACCTGAAAGTATACGCTAACCTCTCAGGCGTGAAACGGGGCTACCTCAACCAAATCACCTTCCGATAAATGGTAAAGACTCGCCCAATTCTATGATAGAATAAAACCTGTTGGTCGCAGAGGGTAACCCAAAAGGCCGATTTGAAAAAATGAAAATAGTGTGTTAGGATAAAACCTGTGATACAAAAACGTATCACATCTGGGGTGGTAGCTCAGCTGGTTAGAGCAGCGAACTCATAATTCGACGGTCACGGGTTCAAGTCCCGTCCGCCCTACAAAGTCTGAAACCTGCATAAAAGATTTCAGGCCGTTAGAAACCTTAATAGTTGTAACCCGCCAAAAACTATGGTAGAATATGACTACAAAGGATTCGCCAGTATAGCTCAATGGTAGAGCATTCGGCTCATAACCGAATTGTGGAAGTTCGATTCTTCCTACCGGCACGGTTTACATACACTAAAACATAGTGTATAATAAACTAAGTAAGAAAAGCAGGCCCTTGTGGCGGAATTTAGGCAGACGCGCCGCACTCAAAATGCGGTACCGCAAGGTGTGTGGGTTCGAGTCCCACCGGGGGCACGATAACAGGGAGATTTACGGGCCTGTTATATAACTGAATAGCATGGGCTAGTGGCGCAATTGGACGAGACGCGGGAGACTTAAAATCTCTTACAGATTAATGATCACACTATGGGTTCGAGTCCCATCTGGCCTACTTTAGAGGAGGATTCTAAGAATATATTCTTAGAATCCTCCTCTGTGTTATACTACAAGAATGTCAAATCGCAAATCTAACCATACAAAAGAAGATTATATTGAGGCAGCGGCTAAATCAACCTCTTTAGCGGGAATGTGCCGGCACTTAGGCCTTATAGCGGCGGGCGGTAATTACAGTACTATGCACAGGAAAATTGCGGAATACGATTTGGATGTCTCGCATTTCTTGGGGCAGGCTCATTCCCGAGGTAAAATACTAAATCACGCCCCGAATCACAAAACCTCTATCAAAAAAGTCATTCTCAAGCAACGAGGTCACCAGTGTGAATCATGCAAAAACACAGAATGGCTGACCCTACCCATTACTCTTGAATTAGAACACATAGACGGGGACAATACTAATAACGATTACAATAATCTGTTACTACTATGCCCTAATTGTCACTCTCAAACAAAAACATGGCGAAGAGCTAAATCTAGTTTCAATAAGAAACCAAATCCAGATTTAATATGTCAATGTGGAGGGGTAAAACAACGTACATCAAAAGTGTGTGTAGAATGTTATAGAACAGCGGTGAAAGAGAAATCGCAAAAACCTCCGCACAAAAGGTTATATTCTAAAGACTATTCAAAACTTTGCCCTTGTGGAGAAAAGATAAACCTTAGGGCCTCCCAATGCTCCACCTGCGCCCACGATAAGCAGAAGCGTATTGAGTGGCCGGCTGCGGAGTTTTTGATATCTAGGCTCAAAGATACTTCTTTTGTTGCTGTTGCTAGGGATTTGGGTGTGTCGGATAATGCGGTGCGTAAGTATTTACGTCAGCAGGGGTTTGACCCGAAGACTTTTGGAAAATTGTAATTAACGCAGTATTTGTGCAACAATAAGAGGAGGGCAGCGATACCGCTACCCTCCTCTTATTTACCTACTTAGAAACCTACTTCTTCAATCCCTTTGAAGGATGGAATGACATGGGGAATGACTTCCTCCATTATTAAAACGTCGCCTGTTTCAAGGTGTAGAAAAATATTACCCCAACTATCCAAATTCACGAAATTCGGTTCATTCTTTTTGGGTAATAGCTCGGTGTTGAGTCGGATAATAAGGCGGTCTGTGGTCAGTTTCTTTTCTATCCACGGGTCCGCTTCGTTGATGCTGTAGATTGACGATATTTTGACTTCTGCGGGAGCATTCGGAAAGAGTCTTTTGATTACCATGTCAGCTAGGTTTTCACGGATTTCAATGCGTTTCAGAACCTCCGCTTCCCATGCTGAGGGGTCTTCCATGTAAGCATCGGGGATAATGAAGCTGCGGTATTCTACGTCATCATAATCACGGATTTCTGCTTGATAAACGGCACCTTCGATGTTATTCAACACATTCTCTGGCTGGTTGAGAACGTGCGGGAAGGAAGGGAAATCGAGGTTGAAACTGTTAACCTTCAATGGGATGGTTTTGACAACATCACTATTGTAGTCATAAATGGTTTCTGATTCAATATTGTAGAAGGGAACCATCTGAATGTCAGAACAGGGGTTCTCGGAAATAAACTTGTAGAAACGCTTTTTGTAAGGTTCCATACGCTGAGCGTATTCTTTCATTTCATTTACTAAACGACCGTAGGTGGTCATTTTGGGATTGACGTAATCAACTTTAATGGGTTTCATAAAATGAACTATATCATGATGTTACATGATACACAAGAAGATGACGGTGAGGGGGAGTAGCATATGCTACTCCCCCTCATACTTTACTCCAATGGTGGCTTGGCTGGGAACCTGCGGGCTTACTTGACCGGGTTTAGCTCCACGTATTCTTCTCCTGTGTAGTGAGTGGTGATAGCGAAGTTGTATCCGTTTTCTACGAGGACGTTGTGAATATTGATTGCGGTGTCAATCTGGTCCCCCTCGTATTGTACGTCACCAGTCAGCAAATCCACAGAGAGATAATGCCATACCTCATCGTCCTCATCATTGTTAGCGGTTTCCACGCCGGGGAGGGAGATAATAAGGTGGAGGCAGTGCTTATCTCGGTAGGACCATGGTGGTACGTCATGGGTTGAGTAGTAAGCAGAGTTTGGCTCCAGTGGTGGAAGTTCAGGGAGCACGGTTTTCATAACCAGTGCTGCTAGCTGTTCTCTGGCTTCAATACGTTTCAGCACATCTGCTTCCCATGCATCGGGGTCTTCCATGTATGCTTCGGGGATGAAGAATTCATATATGGAAGTGTAATCGTAGTCGTAGGTTATGCTTTGGTAGCGCGCACCCAACGGGATCGTGGGGGGAGTGGTGTCATTTTCTTCTTGGGGGTACATCGAGGAGAGGTAGTATTGGAAATCTAGCTGGTAACGCTCAACTGGAACGGGAGTGGGAATACCGTAATGCCCGCCACTGTCATACCCTTCGCTGTCTGTGATCTGATATTCGGGAATCCCGGGGATATCAGAGCATGAGTTTGTTGCGATGAACTCATAGAAACGCTCTTTGAGGGGCTTTGTAGCTTCTATGTACTCGCGGAGGTCGGATACCAGTTCTGTATAAGTTTTCATGCGTCCCATCATATCATCATTTGGTTTCAGTAGAGAATCTTTGTTCTATGCTCCTGAGGGAAGCGTATAGCACACTTATCTCTATTAACGGGTGATGAGTTCTCAAACGATTTTCTTTTAATGGTAATCATGGAACTAAGACAACATGATGCGTTCATATTGGCCGGCGATTGATACCAATTAACATTGGATTCATACTTGCGTTTTGTTCTACAGGGGACATAAATTGTCTAACTGTACTATCTGGGGCATAAAAATTACCCCGGATATTTAGAAATCTTTAATATTCCAACGCGTCATATCAATACCAGCCCGCTGATGAAGTACCCGCTGGGCATATACATCACCTGTTTTCAAATCAAGTCCGAGGGTGGCGAGAAGCCCGGTCTTCAACGGGTTGATGCTCCCATTCGCTTTGACGACATCCCATTGGAGGTTAATGAATAACTGTGGTTTATCCACTGTTAGTCGTTGTATCACCGAGTTCTTCATAATTTCCTTCGGAGCACCGGGATACACCGCTTCAATGACTTCCCATGCTAAAGCATTTTTCCGGTTGATGCGGGCGAGAACGTCTGTTTCCCACGCATCAGGGCCATCAAAGTATTCATAGGGAACGGTGAAGTAACGTTCCTCCATATAGTCTTCATTCAGTTCAATTTCCGCAGTGAAGAACACACCCCTTGGCTCAGGCTCAGGTGCAGAAGATACAACGTAGGGGTTCTTCCATACTGGCAGGGCTGGCAGTTCCAGATGGAACTCATCCAGCGCCAGTACCGGTTCTTTAGTTTCTTCACCAGAGGTGAGTTTAAGGAAATCATGGTCAGGTACAACGGAAATATCTTTACACGGGTTCTGTGTAATGAAGTTATAGAAACGCTCCCGAAGGGGAGCTATTTCTTCATAAAAAGAGTTGATGACGGATAACATATTCTCATGGTTCTGTTTTGTATTTGTCATGTGTTCATCCTAACATTTTTGACTGCTATTATGAGGAAATTTTATTTTCCCCTTGTTTAGGGTTGTGGAACCGATTTTATGTGCTATACTAAATCTTGGTCCTGAGGGAAATCTGCATTGCGGTGCTTCCTCATCTCGTTGGGGGTCGACACCTGATGAGACGGCAACGCCTGCTGCTGGGATGTCACTGGTTAGCATCACAGGGATGAGCATAAAGTAGAAGGGCCGCTCAGGACTTCAATGATCTTTACGCGGGATGCGTAGGCATAATTTTGGATGCGTGGGAGAAATCCCACGCATCCAATCATACTCTTTTTAGCAGATAAGGATTATTTCAATGATCTCAGTGGAACACCCCGAGGCAGGGAATGCGGAGGATTGGGTTGCTGTAGCAACAGATTATGCCCAGACTCATTTTCCTGACTGGCACCCTCAGATGATCGCAGAATTCGCTAGTGACATTGACTGGCGGATGGAGGGCGTCGCTATCACCGAGAAAAATATGGAGGATGCTTACGAGGATTGGATCAGCGGGAAAAGCCCTTATAGCCCACATACGGTTCCTCTGGAAGGATATGATTACGAAATTTGGGCGAAAGTTAACCGTTCAAAAAGCGAAGAGCTAGTAAATCGTATCGCCCATGAAATATTCCATGATGAACCGTGGAATATTGAGAGGTTTATCAAGGGTTACATGGACAGTCTCACATCCAGTTATACCTATGAAGAGTATGTACGTAAAGCCGCTGAGCAGTACCAGCGGGGAACTGTTCCCTACTCTCCCCACTGGGTTCCCCTACCTGCTGAAGGATTGGAAAACCGCGAGGCCCGAGGAGAATACCTAAAATCAATTACCCCGAACCGGTCTGATTTTTTCTGGGACTTGTGGTATTATAGTCCTCATGGTTATGGTAGTCTAGAAATAGCACCGGAAGGTACTGTGGAAGATTAGACTTCTCCTTAAACCTGTGGTAAGATATTTTTACCGATAGAAAAGCAAGACGCTCGTCGTCTTTCTTATTTCCCCATGGTGTAACGGCAGCACAACGGTCTTTGGAACCGTTAGCCTAGGTTCGAATCCTGGTGGGGAAGCGATTTTTACGCTAAGAGGTAACCTGTGATGGGTTACCTCTTAGCAATATCTTGCCTGTTTAGTTCAATGGTAGAACTTTCGTTTCGTAAGCGAAGAACATGGGTTCGATTCCCATAATAGGCTCTCAGAATACACAATGTGGAAGAAGAGGATAAACATGTCAGTTGAAACATCAGCATATCTGAGCTATGGATTGATTTTTACGTTGGAGGATATTGCGAGTTTGCGAGAACTGCTTCCTGAGGATAAGAGATCTATTCTATCGCCGGCTAATGTCGCTCAGGGTAGTTTGATTTTCAATGAGGTCTTAGAAGCTATTCACTCAATACTACCTGAATCGCTTAGCGTAGATGTTTCACAGGATCAGTGGTCCGACAGTTTTGAAGCTGCTCTTATTATCAATGCGCGAAGCACTCTCCAGAAAATTGATTTCAAGTATAGCCCATTTAGCGCTTTGCCTGTCCGTTCACTTGCCCAGCCTCTTGAGGAGGAACTACGGGCGTTCGAGATGTTTAAGAACCCCGATGGAACTACCCGCCAGCCGGAGCTTTTGGTCTGGGGAGCAGTTTATTAAGTATAACGATAATGAGGGAAGGTCCATACCGTTTGGTATGGACCTTCCCTCATTATCAAAGTATTTACTTAATAGATACCAACTGAGAAGAATTTACCCTGCCGGCCTTGGGCGTAGGCTTCATACCCACCGATTTTAGTTTTACCATTTACCCACATTTTAGCTAGTTGAGAGTTACTAATCTCTACCCCGGTTTCGGCGGAAACTTTGTCGCGGATGAAGAGGAAGAAATTATCCTTGTTCTGGCGCACAGAGGTAGAGTATTTGATTACTCCACTGAGAGTGTAGAGAATACCGATAGCCCCCAACCCGATGAATACTAACCCGGGGATAAGGGAGCCAATGATGAGGATGAATACTCCGAGTGCCGCTAGAATGATTCCCATTATCAGGGACAGAGATTGTGCTTCATCTGTTCTGACTCTAATGTTGCTAGGGTAATTTTCCAGTTGAATCGGAACAAGATATTCGGGGCGCATTAAAACTTTCCTTTGAAATAGATAGGGCGGTTAGTTATCTATCGGATTTCCGATAGGTTCCTATGATGATATAAATTTTATCATAGGATTTGACAACTGTTTGCTGTCTAAGATAGGCTCGGGTTGTCAAATTACGTTAGGAAAGAAGAAGATGATTAGGAAGAAAACGGTACACCAGCATTTGTTGGACCTCGGTTTCAGTTTTGTCGCAAATGTTCACCGTCATAGGTTCTATTCCCGTAACGAAGATAACGATTGTGTAATCCAGATTTCGGTATATAGAACAACCCTGTTTATGACACATATTTATATCACTACCCGGAATTCGGCGGGTGAAAAAGTCCATTGCCGGTTTGCCCGGTTGACAGATAAGACGACTTTAAACGTTATCGACAAGGCGATTTCAGCGGAAGAAAGTCTTATCGCATAAATAAATGTTACATAATGTGACAAATGTGATATAATCATTTGTGTTATCTCATTTTAAGGAGAAATACAATGATTCTAATATTTATCGGTTTTGCATTGATAACTATTTGTCTTGTAGGGTATGCTTTTACTCACCCCGTGAGAACTGTTGTTTCCCTCGCAAAGTATCTATGTATTATTGCTGGTTTGGTCCTGCTATTCTTTACCTTAACCGTAGGTACGGAACTCGGTACCGCATGGCTTGCGATAGGTGTTATACTAACTGCTGGGGCGTTTTTTGCCGCTAATCGGTTGAGTGCTTTACGTAATAATATTTAGGCCGATAAACAGTAATAGTTTGATTTTCGGATTTTTGTATGCTAGGATAATGATATTAGTCCCGCGTAGCTCAATGGATAGAGCACCCCTCTCCTACAGGGAAGGTTGCAGGTTCGAGTCCTGTTGCGGGAACGTGCTCCGTTTTCCGCTCATAGCTCAATGGAAGAGCGTTGCCCTCCGGAGGCAAAGGTTGAGGGTTCGAGTCCCTTTGGGCGGTCTTTACAACTGAATAGATTGTATGATATAGTAATCACATACTTGGAAGCGTGCCTGAGAGGCCGAAAGGGCTTCACTGCTAATGAAGTGCGGGTAACACCGCCGAGGGTTCGAATCCCTCCGTTTCCGCCAAGGGTTGCTGGGTATTCTAGGATACCCAGCAACCATTTTGCCTCCGTAGCGCTCTGGTCTTCTACACCAGCCATTATAATCAGCGTAACTGGACGGATGCGGGTTCGAATCCCGCCGGGGGCTCAAGATTGCGATAGCCAGAGTGTTTATGCTCTGGCTATCTTCTTTTAAGTGATATACTACAATTATGAAAGGAATATCCATGAATGACATTTCTCCATTTGCCGCTAAAATAAATACACTTCATAAGGAATCTGGTTTAAACTGGCGACAGGTTGGTTCCCTTTTTGATGTATCTGAACGTACTGTCAGATGGTGGGCCTCAGGTTACGCTTCTCAGTTTAACCCTAGCTCAGTTCAGCGTTGCGATGAACTATTGGAGAGGATTTCTTGTATGGAAGAAAAAACCCCCGAAGAACGTCGCCTTCGTTTTCTCAGTTCCAGTGAGGGGATGTCACTTTTCCACCGATGGCAAAAAGAAGTGAAGAAAGATTATCCCATCCTACAACTCAGTTCATGGAATCTTTACAATGATAAATTCAAAGACTAAGGAAAAATATTGACTAAGCAACCTACCGCCGTTTTCATCACAGGGCCAGCCGGAGCGGGGAAAAGTTTCTTCGCCCAACGGCTTTCCCTCCTCACCAATATTGGCATCCTTGATAAGGACGCTCT
>JACRYO010002628.1_pt1 | contig 22380 bp, 23 predicted proteins | sample 8023221 | NCBI WGS metagenome assembly JACRYO01 (sample SAMN15823180, study PRJNA655841) | gut metagenome | isolation source: fecal sample D85 from dog with diarrhoea from SPCA | host: Canis lupus familiaris | place: South Africa: Mmabatho, Mahikeng | collected 2019-09 | reverse complement strand
TTTCTTATGTTAATGAAACGAACTTGAATTTTTCATATATAGGTAATAATCGGGTATGGATGGCACAATATCCATACCAGCCAAGCGCTAGTTCTTTATGGAATCAATCATATGGTATGTGGCAATGGAACAGTAATACTAGTTTTCCTGGCGTAAAAGGAACATTTGATGTTTCGATTGATTATCAAAACTTAATTTCGATTAACGCCAATGGCTACAATAATGGCATTTTCTATCAAAATGGAAAGCCGGCCAGCGGATATATTTACTCACCATCACAATCAACTGCCAATGGTGGTTATAACTGGTTTGAAAATGGCAAACCATACACTGGTTTCCGCTATTACATGGGCACTTATTATTGGTTTATCAATGGTGTACGTCAGAATGCCGGTTGGCGTGAAGCTTGGGGCATGAAGTATTACACTGATAATACTGGTCGTGCCTTACAGGGCATTCAAATTATTGATGGGCAAGCTTATGACTTTGGTACAAATGGCACCTATAATTTGAAGGGGATGGCTAGTGGATACTTGTACTCACCATCTTACTCAACTGCCAACGGTGGCTATAACTGGTTTGAAAACGGGAAACCATACACTGGCTTCCGCTATTATACGGGTACTTACTATTGGTTTGTGAACGGTGTTCGTCAAAATGAGGGTTGGCGACATGCATGGGGTTACACATACTGGACAGATAGCACGGGTCGTGCTGTTCAGGGACATCAAAAAATTGATGGTAAAGACTATTACTTTGGTGATAATGGCACATACCATATGATTGATTCCATAAAGAACTAGCGCTTGGCTGGTATGGATATTGTGCCATCCATACCCGATTATTACCTATATATGAAAAATTCAAGTTCGTTTCATTAACATAAGAAACATATGTATAAGTAGAAGTATTTGTATATCCAGCAGCTTTAACTTGCGCGTTAAAGGCTGTTGCATTGGCAGTTACACTGCTATTTTTTGTGTATGATTCTTCCAAATCATCAACCATCAACGTATCTTTTGGTAGTTCTAATGAGGCTGCGTAATTAGTAAAATACTTTGCTTCAGCTTGCGCGTCAGCTTTTGAAGCGTACCATGAATAGTGATATGCTCCAACTTGTAGGCCAGCTTCTTTAGCATTAGTAATCTGCGATTTAGCATATGGATTTTTATATGAATCGGCTTCTGAAAGTTTCACAATTACGGCTTTAACACCATAATTTTGCATCTTCTTATAATCAGCTACAGAAATAGTTCCATTGTTAGAGGAAACATCCACAACATCCATTCTAGGTAAGCCAGAAGTACCTGCTGTGATAGCAGGTACACCATCAGCTGCATGAGCCTGACCAACAGCTACTAATGAAGCAGCAATGCTCACCGCTGCGATGCTCGACCAAAAAGTTATTTTATTCATTTACACACTCCCACATATGTACACTGACCGATGTCAGCAATTTTTTTAATTATGAAAATTAGCCTTTGCGTAATCAACAACTGACATGTTTTGTTGAGAAGCTTCAGTGATAATTTTCTTGATATCGCTTGGTGCCCATTGATCCGCTGGTAATCCCGCCGCAATAAGTTGCTTACGTGTTTCAGCAATCATTTCTGATGTCACTTCAACGCCTTGAACGGTTTTGTTTGGATCATAGGTTGGGCTATCCGTTGTATTAGAACTTACAGAACTAGAAGATGATGAACTATCTGAAGATGACGACTCTGAACTTGACGAGTTTTCTGATGAACTAGATGATGTCGTTTGCTCAGAGGAAGAACTAACAGATGAAGAACTTGATGAAGATGATTTTTCAACTGAACTACTTTTCGAAGTCTTCGATGAACTTTTCGATACTTTAACTGTTGTTGACGATTTTGATGTTTTCGAAGAATCATTATTTTGATGCCCTAAGGCTATTATCCCCACAATAACAACAATGACAGCGGCAATGATACCAAATATTTTTTTCATTAACACTTCTCTCCCATAAGTAAAAAAACAATTAGCAATGTTCTAACCTTAAGTACTCATTTTGACATAATGCCTGCTAATTTACAATAGGTTGACGGCAGCTGTTACCCAATTGTCAAAAAGCTGTAGTCATTATCAATATTTTTTTGGTATTTGAACTGGTAGCACCAATTAAAAATAACCTGGTGGGTTGCATTTCGAAATAGTTAACCAAAGAATTGATATTTTTAATTGATAGATTCTGCGCTTCGTCAATAAAAATGTAATCAAAGTTTTGTAACTTCTTCGACTTTATCTTCTTCATGAACTGGCGAATTGGAATGATTTTCCAGTCATAATTTCGTCTCAAGCTAGATTGAGTGGCATTTAATTTCCCAACATGAACAATTAAGACAGTATTATTTTTGCTCAATTTTTTAACAGTATCGTACAGCATCAGTGCTTTTCCATTCCCAGATGGTACATTAACAGCATAGAAACCTGACTCACTTATTGTTAAAATATTGTTCTGAAGTACTTGTTGCTGTTGACTCAGAAGATAGTCCCCCTCTAAAAAAGCATGTGTTTCTCGAAACGGCGAAACTAAATATAAATTGACCTTAAACAAGCTATCTAAATTGCCCACATCTATACTATCGAAAGTTGCCAGTATCCGATAAAATTCTGATGCCAAAAACAAATGCGTTGATGATACATCTGTTGCCTCTAGTTCATCTTGTTCAGTTAATGTGTAGATAATGTCTGAATCTGAGTTATAAGTAAATAGTTTAATTTCTTTAGCAACTTGTGACAAATAGTATTTATTGTTGATTAACTGTTTTCTGACCTTCTCTTCATCATAATCAGCTTGGCTTTTGAGCTCAATATTAACTACACGATGCCTTTGATCAAAGGCTAATAAATCGAACTCCTTACTAATTTTTGGCATACTGTAACCAATATAAAAAAAATTTAAGGGTACCTGCTCATCAATAAAATGACGCACTAATCGCTCAATCCCTTGTAGTTCTCTTTCACGAATAGATAGCACACCTAAATCATTTAGATAATGTTTGATGCTTTCAGACTCTATATTTGAAGCAATTTTTCTTAAATTAGCTGTTTTCAACATTGCACTCACTATTTCCTTAAATGTCGCCGAATTGTATCGTGCCTTTTTTATTATAGTACCAATAAAATATTCTAATTAAAAGTTGAAAAAAAGCAGAAACGAATGACGTTTCTACTTTTTGGTTACTGATTAGAATTTTTCTTGCGCTGTAAAATAATCACGACAATCAAAATAATGATTATGATTAACAATACAGCACCTATCAAAATGTACAGCCAATTACTATTATTAGTATTTGCTTTTACATCAACATCTGATTTGTTTAAATCTCGTGCTTGTTTTGATTTAATCGTGAAATCTTTAGTGAATGTCCATTTTTTGACTTGCTTATTAGCTGTAGCTGTAACTTTCATTTTCAGCGTATAGTCACCAGCCTTCATTGACGTACCATTTAATGAAATAGGATAAGTCAAATGACTATTTGGCGCAATTTGCATATCACTTTTAATCGATGTGTATACTGGTTTCTTACCATTTTTAGAATAAATCTTGGCATCAACTGATACTTTAGACATCAAGACCGATTGATCATTTTGAAGTTCGGCGTTAATGACATTGCGATAATTTATTTGTCCAGGATTGACTTGAAGTAAATTAAGATTAGGATCAACCACTTTATCGGTTTCCTTTAATAAGATAGCCACCGCATATGAGTATTCATTTTGAACCGTTGTGCCGTTTTTGGCTTTATCTTGATTTACTTCGCTTGATTTTTGTTGAAATGTCAAACCACCGAGTAATATACCATCAAATGATTCTTTAGGCATAGTAATATGGAAAGCAACATTTTTAGACGAGCTGGCGGGGATTACAACACTTGACGGACCCTTGACAATATTTGAAATGTCATATTTCAAATATTGTCATTTTTTATACTGGATTTACCATATTCGACAACCCCATTGGAATTTGTTTTGGCAGTATTGACGCCAACTTCAACAGTGATATCTTTTTTTGTATCATTTTTCAACGTAACCATAATATCTTGCTGTTGATTCGAATTCATTTTCAGATTGAAATATGTCTTTGACTTATCAATTTGATTATCGGGAACAACGGTGTTTACTGAAAAATTCATTTCAGCAGCAATTGCTGTGTTATTAAATACAAAAAAAGAAAACATTGCTATGAACACTGCCAATGAAAATCCGTAAATTTTTTTAACTATCATATTAATGTCCTCTTGAAAAAGTTAACCATTATTCTACAGCTGTATCAGATAATGTCCATTTAAGTGTTGTTGTATATGTTCCTGCTTCTTTAACAGTAGAACCAGGGACCGATAATTCAACATTCTTCATTGTATATAACGAAGTACCTCGGCCTTGACCTGCTTTAGCAGTCATGAGGGGTGTTCCCTCATGCAAACTTATTGTCACAGGATTTGTTGAAGTCTCTGGATTTGTTGAGTTGTCAAATCCAGATTCGTTTCCAGAAGCATAAGTCCCATCATTAATAGTAATAGTTGCACCCTTTAACTCACTATCGCCATTTTTAAACTGTCCCATTTGTTGAACACTTAGCTTCCAACCTTTAGCATCACCTGATCGGGCATCAGTTACTTGAACAAAATTAGGGCTCTCTTGACCACTATATGTTGGAAGAGTTGCTTTATATTTTTGTGTCGATGTTGATATTTTATTAGACTCGTTACCATTATCAAAATTAAATGATGAGGCATAATCAATTCTAAGCGTTGTCCCAGTCGCCTCAGTCGAATCATCAGGAGTAATAATATTCTTACTGCCATCTTCATTAATTGGATTATTTGGATTTAATACAGAGTTTTCGCCTTCTGTATTTTCCTTAAATGTAATTGTTGCTTTTGATTTTATTTCTGAAGCTGTCTCCGCATGTACCACAGCGAGTGGTGCTGTTGTTGCTAATCCCAAACTTGCTAATCCTGCTAGTCCTAAAATTTTCTTGTTAATCATAATTCTTCCCTTTTTCTGTTCTCTTATTCTCTGAAATAATCACCATCGTAATGATGATAACACTGCATAATATGTATGATAATGATTGCCTATGTGTTACAGCTACACTTGGTAGTCGTGTAATGACCGGTATCACCTCCTTTCGAGTTGAGACATAACCAAACTGACGGCCAAATTTACCATGAGCCATTGGTGCATTCACTAATGTACCTTTAGCTGTGGACATTTGATTGGTTGGCTGTTGCTCAACAGGTATATAGTCAGGTATTTGAAAACTTATTTGCGCGTGAGATTCAATTGCAGATCCCAACATTAGCCGAACAAACAGTCATAGAACTAGCAATTACGTAGCTGGATAAGACACACAACAGAATCTTTTTAGTTTCATGTAGACTCTCATGGACTATCAACCAATGTCCATCTCAGCGTTGCAGTATAATTACCTATTTCTGTTATTGTGTCTAAATTAGATACTTGCATATCGTAGAAACTATATTGTTTCTTTTCTTTGTTATAGCTCCAATCAGACAATAAATTACCAGTCCCATCATCTTGCCAGGGCCAATAATTAATACGTGCCGATGTTGTTGTAAAGTCTTGTAAAGACGTTGTTAAGCTGCCCGAGCTGTAATCACTCTTCACTAACTGCCAACTAACATCATTAGCGAATGATCCATTTTCTGATGTGAACTGTTTAGCCAATTCAACGTTAATTTTTATTTCTTTACCTTTTTCACCACTGACTTGACAGTTACCTTTCCAATTACCAATCAAACTTGTTTCACTATTCATCTTGTGAGAACCAAAATCTACATCTGGAGCAGAGATTAACTTTGGTGACACACCATTGTTTCTATCAATTGGCAGTTCCAAATCTGGAAAAGTACTACTTGTTGGAAAAGTGTTATTTCCTACGTATTTATGTGCAACAATGTTACCATTAAACGTACCAATACCAGACAGTGTGACAATGCCTTCAGGCGATAATATGGCATTACTTGTTTCTTTATTATTGCTCTGCCAATCAACATTACCTGTATAATTAGTTTCAGAATCTATATTATAAAAATTAAACATGATATTTTTGCTTTTCGAAACCGAATCAAAAGCCATGCTACCTGTTGAAAAATTGTTCACACCGGAAGTATCGATTGTAATAACGACCTTCTCCACATCAGATATTCCCTTAATTGACAAAGAATAGCCAGGAAAATCACTTGCTTTAACAGTTAAATACTCGACATTATCTTCCGATGGAATATGACTCGCATCAATTGTTATCGTACCACCCCACTTGTTTTCAACAGTGGCATTATTATTTTTGGAGTGGTTGGCGATTATTTTTGATACAGATGATAGCCTCGCGAGTTCTGTATCTATATCCAAATATTCATTATTATCAGTATCTTGCCGTAATACTTTTGGTGTTTGGTTTAATTTTAAGCCGTTGATTGTTGATCGTCCATCGGTTGCTGTTGGCTGTAAATATTTAAAAGACGAGCCTAAAATTAAAGTATCGTTATTAAATGTTGCCTGATCATTATTAGACTGTATGCTTCTTTGAAGATAGGAAATCCCCTTATGACCAGCTGAACTGCCACCTTTTCTAATCATGTCTTGTGTAGCAAAATTACCTTCTATTGGTCGATCATCAAGGTCCATTGTTTTTGAAAAAATATTGAATTGACCAGATAATCCCAATACAGTATTCGTTAATTCTGAAAAATCATCTTGCCAGTGACCTGCTGCTGGCAAAGTGACCCTAGTATCGTCTTCTGCAAGTCTTTGAAATTGATATGTACTTGATGATTTCTTGTATTGATATGTGGTTGATACTGACGTTCTTTGAGGTGAAAAATTAATATACCATGCACTCACAATCGCTACAGTTAACATTCCCAATAGAGCTAATAGTGCTTTTTTTAACATGAATTCCTCCTTTCTAATACACTCAAACGCTTATCATTGTACCAGTTACAATGTGAAATCAAAACAACAGAAATATGTTTTTTTATAATCGTTTATTAATTCACAATAATATTTATACTTTAGTTAATTACTATCTTAACGATTTTTGTTTAGAATATTTTGTATCAATAGCTTTAATACAAGTAAGTACTTGCATATTAAATTAGAACGAATGACAATTTCAACCCGACGTATTTCGAGTCGTTTTGCTTGACTTATTGTAAAATGTATGTTATTAAATATTATTTTCACAAGTAAAATAGCAAACAAAAAACCTTACTCCATATAAGATAAGGCTTCTTTCCAAACTATATTTTTATCTCATCAGCATGAATTTAACTACTACTACTTTATCCCTGCCAAAAACTCCCCCAGTGCCTCGCGCCAAGTACTAATCTCAAATCCTGTCGCCCTAGCCTTCTTCAAACTCATCACTGAATGCTTTGGTCGGTAAGCTTTTTGTGGAAATTCTGCGCTAGTTACTGGGGCAACTTCAACGTCTGTATCTTTCAAAATTTCCCGAGCAAAGTCAAACCACGTGGCAATACCGTCGTTAGACAAATGATAAATACCATAGGCAGCCTTAGTATCTACCAAATGAAGCATAAATTCAGCCAAAGTGCGTGTCCAAGTTGGCCTTCCAAGTTGATCGTTCACAACTGTCAACTTGGGGTGCGTGGCAGCCAAGCGTTGCATGGTGTATACGAAGTTATTGCCAAACTCGCCAAACACCCAACTTGTGCGAACAATAAAGGCATCTGCGCCACTTTCTGTAACAGCTAATTCACCGGCTAGTTTAGCTCGTCCGTAGGCGTTTTGAGGGTTGACCGCATCTGATTCGAGGTATTCGCCCTCGTTAGTGCCATCAAAAACATAGTCTGTTGAAACGGCAACCAGCTTCGCCTCGTATAACTTAGCAGCATCAGCAACATTTTTAGTCCCATCAACGTTAACCTGCCAGTTTAACTCACGCCCGTCATCTTCGGCTAGATCAACTTTTGTATAGGCCGCCGCGTGCAAAACAATATCCGGTTGTTCTTGTTCAAACGCTGATAACACAGCCGCGCTGTTCGTAATATCGAGCTGTTTTGAATCAAAAGCGACAAAATCTAGTCCACGCTCGCGTAATAATTTTTGTAATTCTTGCCCTAGTTGACCATTAGCACCTGTAATTAAAAATTTCATTCCAATTCTCCCTCATAGACAAAAAACTCACATGCGTGAGTTTTGAATTTATTGATTATTCTGTGCGTACTTGGCTTCAACTTCATCTTTTTCAGCCTGCCACCAAGCTTGGTTATCTTTGTACCACTGAATGGTATCGGCTAAGCCAGTTTCAAAATCAGTATACTTTGGTGTCCAACCCAACTCTTCGCGAATTTTTGTAGCATCAATTGCATAACGTAAATCGTGACCTGAACGGTCTTGAACAAAGTCGAAGTCATCTTCAGCTTTACCCATATCTTTCAAAATAGCGCGTAATACTGTGATGTTGTCTTTTTCACCATCAGCACCAACCAAGTAAGTTTCGCCAATTTTTCCCTTAGTCAAAATTGCCCAAACTGCAGTCGCATGGTCGTATGTATGAATCCAATCACGGACGTTTTTACCGTTTCCATACAACTTTGGCTTAATCCCACTGATAATATTCGTCACTTGACGAGGAATAAACTTTTCAATGTGTTGGTATGGACCGTAGTTGTTTGATGTGTTTGAGATAGTAGCTTGCAAGCCAAACGAACGTACCCAAGCACGAACTAACAAATCAGAACTAGCCTTTGTTGATGAATAAGGGCTTGAAGGACGGTATTGTGATTCTGGTGTAAACTTTTCGCCAGCACCCTCGCCATGTCCTGGCAAATCTTCACGCAATGGCAAGTCGCCATACACTTCGTCAGTTGACACATGGTGGAAACGCTTATTATACTTGCGTGCTGCTTCAATTAAAGTATATGTACCAATAATGTTCGTCTGCACAAATGGGGATGGGTCTTTTAATGAATTATCGTTATGACTCTCAGCGGCATAGTGGATCACGGCATCTGTTTCAGATACTAATTGATCAACCAATGGTGCATCAGCAATGTCGCCAACCACTAATTTCACACGGTCTTCTGGCAAACCTGCCAAGTTTTCCTTGTTACCAGCATAAGTTAATTTATCTAAAACTGTCACAAAAACATCAGGATGTTCTTCGACAATGTAACGGACAAAGTTCGCCCCGATGAAGCCGGCACCGCCCGTTACTAAAATATTCTTATATTCAGTCATGAATGTTCTCCTATTACAATTGCTCTTTTGTTAGTGGCACGACATCTTTTAGCAAAGGATGGTTTTTGTCTGCTTCACTTACTTCAGCATTTTCAACATCATGCCATTCAATACCCAAATCAGGATCTGCGTAATTCACAAAGGCATACTTTGGCTTTAAATCTAGTGCCCAGTAGTCATTGACTAAGTATGAGTATGATACCGTTTCACTCAATACTTGGAATCCATTAGCAACACCACGTGGTACATAAATGCCCTTACTAGCATCGATAACCGTTTGGTAAACATGTCCAAATGAATCACCCTCGCGTAGGTCAACCCAAGAGCCCAACACACGACCATTATCAGCCACAGAAATGTACTTATCCCATGGTTCAGCATGCAGACCACGGAGCACACCCTTTCGTGATAAGGACACGTTATTTTGCAACTTGTCCTCTTTAAAGAAAGACTCTGGAAAACCAAGCGGTAACATCTTTTCTTTTTGGAAGTTTTCCTTAAACCAACCACGGTTGTCACCGTGAACAGGAATATCAAAGGCAATCATCCCCGGAATAGCTGTAATTGGTTGTGCTGCCAATTTTTTCTCAAAAAATTCTTCAGTCATGTAAACGCCTTATTTCCCTTCTTCATCAACAATTCTTAACAAATATTGACCGTAATCATTCTTTTTTAATGGTTGCGCCAATTTTTCTAATTGCGCAATATCGATATACCCCATACGGTAAGCAATCTCCTCTAATGAAGCAACTTTTAAGTTTTGTTGTTTTTGAATCGTTGCAATGAAGGAAGAAGCTTCGAGAAGAGAATCCAACGTGCCAGTATCAAGCCACGCATAACCACGTCCCATGACTTGAACGTCTAAATCACCACGATCTAAATAAGCTTGGTTAATGTCAGAAATTTCAATTTCACCACGCTCTGACGGTTTAACGTTAGCGGCGATTTCCACGACATCATTGTCATAGAAATAAAGACCGGTTACGGCGTAATTGGACTTTGGCTGTTCTGGTTTTTCAACAATGGACAAAGCCTTGCCATCCTTGTCAAATTCAACCACACCAAAACGTTCCGGATCCTTAACTTGATAGCCAAACACTGTGGCGCCAGATGTTTTTAAAGCCTCTTGTTGTAACTTTTGTGATAGACCGGCACCATAAAAAATATTGTCTCCCAGCACTAAGGCCACAGCATCATCACCGATAAAGTCAGCGCCAACAATAAACGCGTCGGCCAAGCCACGAGGCTCTTCTTGAATCGCATATTCGATGTTCAAACCAATTTCATGGCCATCACCGAATAGTTCCTCAAACTGTCCAACATATTCAGGCGTTGAAATTAGTAAAATTTTTTTAATTCCAGCTAACATCAAAACAGACAATGGATAATAAACCATTGGTTTATCATAAATTGGTACCAACTGCTTACTTGTTGCCTTGGTGATTGGATAAAGTCTTGTGCCAGAGCCTCCGGCTAGGATAATGCCTTTCATTTTTCTCTCCTTATACTATCTACAACATATATTTACCAAAATCCTCTATTTATTATTTTGTACCGAGTGAAGTTTCATTCTTCAGAAAATCAACCGGAATTGCGCATGTTCGTCCATGGATTGACAGATTTTTCACGGTCTCACCATTAATGCATTGTATATTCTGCGCCAATGATTTCTCGCCTGAAAACAATTCTGTCTCTAATCCCGATAATTCCTCATCGTTCAAGCCATACTTAATTCCTAGCACCATCCATCGTGATTCTTGGCGAACTTCGCTAATACTTTGCGAATCCATACGCTCATTGATAATTTTTCTCAAACCAGCAATTAGCGTTTCTCTATCTTGTTCATTTTTCTGAAGCTTAATAATTTCTATCACAGTTGTATATGAGCTATTAAATAGTCGACCAATATACATTGCCTTGAGCTGAGATTGCTGTGCCAAAGACCAATTAGGAGACGCCTCAATAATATTGAATACCTCCGATAAGATGTTGAGGTATTTCCAAGGTTCATTGTAGGTATAACTTGAACTCTTGCCGAGATTACCAAAGTCTTCTCGTTGGTTCCAATAATAATAATCTTTATCCGCTAAGATAGAAATCTTTCTCGAAACAGAGTAGGCTTTCATGTTGAAAACTTGATCTTCTTCGACTGGAATGTAACTACTGTCAGGGAATCTGACATCATATTGATTTAACATTGCCCGTCGGTACATCTTATGTGGTGCTAACGTACTAAGAATATGATCCGTTATGATGCTCGCGTCTTTAATGTTCGTGCCGTTCTTAAAGGGAACCTGTGTGCCATTGTACATTTTGCCTTCGGCGTATTTGCCAATAATGACACCAGAATCATCGCCAGCAAATTCAACAAAAGTCAACAAGGTGTCATCCGCCAAATTGTCGTCTTGATCCATAAGCATGATAAATGTCCCATGTGCTTTTGCTATCCCATGATTTCTTGGAATGCTTGGATAACCATGATTCTGCTCTTCGATAACTATTCGCAAATGCTTAATTTTAGACTCATATTCCTGAATAATATCTAATGGCTTGGTACTCTTATCATCAACAATAATTACCTCAAAGTCATCTTGGTTCATTGTCTGTCTGACCAGAGAATCGAGCGCTTTTCTGATATAATTTCCAGCATTGTAGTGTGCTATAACAACTGATACTTTGTACTCATCACGATTCATTCCCATATCCTCACTTCTCTCCTACGCCATAAGATTACACCATCAATCAATCGCATTAACTACTACTATACTAATTAATAGATTAAGCACTTCCTATTGAGCTCTTTTCAAAATATTATCTGACTATTTCTTTGAGAATAATCTCCAATTAAACATGAACGGTGTTTTCATCATGAGAACATCATATTATTGTGCCTACATAAGCTTATAGCAGTGAAACCTTGAACATTAAAATTATCTTATGTCTATATTATTAAGTATAACTACTCAAAGGCAAAGTTTGTTTAATTTTGACTTATGCAATGCTAAAAAGTAATGTAGACTAAAGAAAAGCACACTAAAAAAAATCAAATTACAACAATTTAGTAACTTGACCTTCTTTGAACTTTATAAAGTATATTAAGATGTTTAAGTTTTGTTAAGAAAAATTAGTAGTATTAAAGTATCATTACTCACAAAATTACTTCTTATTTTTCTGAGAATGCCATATTTCAATAAATAAATTACGATTAACCACCATTATCAGAAAAAACAAAAACAATTCTATCACTTGCTCCCAGACTAAATTTCTAGATAAAAATAACACGATAACCATAACGATAATAATAATATGGTTTAGCATAAAACACTTTTTATCAACAATAACTGGCATAAATTTTTTTGTATCAATTAACCTAATAACCAAGACAATAGCAAATGATAGAAATCCTGCAAAAGAAGCGCCTTGTAACCCTAACCAGGGTACAAATATGAAACCCAATAAAATATTAGAAATTGCACCAACAAATGTTGTCAAGAATATTCCAGCTGTACGCTTAGCAGCGGTATACGTCGTTCCTAAAAATCCTGATAAGCTCGAATAAACAACAGCTAGCAACAAAAAAGGTATATACTCCCAAGCAACATAGTACGATGATGAAACAATAACTTTCATGAGCGGCTTCAAAATCACTAATAGACCAGCTGTACCAATAAACTGGAATGCCAAAAAATAGTTAAAAGTTTTTGAGTAAAATTTTGATGCATCTTCACTATTAAACTCTTCTACAGCAGACATTTGCCATGATTGAAAAAAAATTTGATTTACAATGTTTAAAAGAGTCGGAATTTTACTTGCCACCGCATAAATACCATTGGCAGAAGCTCCGACAAAAGCTAAAATGAAATATCTATCAGCTGAACTATTAATCCACCATGAAAAAGCATTTGGTATTAATGGCAAACTATATGCCACCATAGAAAACATCGTTTTTTGGTTCAGATTTTTTATTTTAATTCTAGTCCATGCCTTAGTTGATACAGTCAAGAAAACAAGAACAATAACGTTAGCTAAAATAATCGATATCAGATATCCCTTAATTCCAGTATTAAGAATGAGTAACAATATAACATTGGAAATGGCTGTAATTATTGTGCCTAAAATCCCAGCAACCGCAAATGTCTTGACTTTGTTAATTGAACGGGCAAAATTTAACATTAAACTCAAAAACGCACCAGTTACTAATAACAAATAAATATATTCGGGCATTGGTACGTTAAAAAAATTCAGTATAGGAATGAGTATTAGTCCGACTAATGAGCCCAAAAAAGAAATAAAAATTCCGTTAACAAAAACTGTATTCTCAGCTCCATTTTTATCAAGCACAAATCGAAACACTGCATCAAATGCACTTAAAGTTACAATAGGCAACATCATATTAACAGTCGTTGTTATAAGATCAACTGTTCCAAATTGCTCTTTGGTTAAAACAAATGTATAGAATGGCACTAATAAAAAAGAAATTAACTTACTTCCCAAACTACCTACTGCAAATACAGCTGAGTTACCTAATAGTTTCTTATATCTGTTCATAGCCTACTCTTTTTTACAATTTGTTTAATTGAAAAGCATCAATTAGTTTTGCGTAACTACTATCATTTACTAGTCCGGAGACCTTTCCCATAAAGTTACTAGTATCAGTATACTTTGTTATTAATTTTTCCAATTCGTCATTAGAATAATCATCAGCAAAATGTATATAGTCGACATCATTCAACCAATCATTATAGGAATTACGCACTTTATGGTTTTGATTATCAAACACTATAGCGGGTGTTCCCGTAATGTAAGCGAAAATCATGCCATGCAATCTATCCGTTATAACAATTTTTGAGGAACTAAATTCCTGCCACTTGGAATTCAATAATTTATTTCGAGTTCTATTGGAAACAATGTTTGGAATATACCCGGTTGTTGTATCACTTTTTATAACGTTTGTATAATTTTCGTTTAAGTATTTCAAAATCTTATCTTTTGTTTTATTTTCCAGCAACTCTCTGTCTGAACGTAATATTGTCATTATATTTGTTCTACTAATATTAATATTTCTCTTATCGAGACTGAGAACAATGTCTGGAACAAAACCGATATGATTTTTGACAGTAAAGTTATTAGTCATATTTTTTAAAGATAAGCTTTCCCTTGCAAAAAGTAACAAATTACTAGCTTTAGAATAAACATTCTTCGCCTGATTTCTAAGAGTGTCCCCTTTGATGGTACTGGTAAAATTATAGGATTGCGGGAAAGAAATTATTTTATTAGTTGTGCTGGCAAATGCAGATACAATAAATTGCCTTTCAACTTCATAATTCTCCCAAACGTCTCCCATATTGCCACCACCATGAATGGCAATTATATCATCTTTTTGCAATCGACCACTTATTTTTTCTATAGCTGAATCATACAAACCTTCATATATAATTTTTATTTCATAATTTGGAGCTACGTTTTTTAGAAATTCCAACTGAGCGTAAACAATAGCCTGATCCCCTAAATTGTCGTGTAAAGGAACGCTAAAAAGGTATATTCTTTTTTTATTTGATTTACCTAGGGGATATTTAACTTGTAATATTCTTAAAAAAACATCCTGTATTCCTCTATAATATTTTGAAGGATTTAAATATTTATTAATCATTATTTTTTCCTATAATTTTTTTTATTAATGACGTACAATTTAAGTAAAGTTTATACCAATTAATCCTAAATATAAGGTACTCCATTTTAAAACGCGGAGTTAACTTAGTAAAGTTATTATTCAATAAATCTAATCTTATTCTCCAGTTAATAGCCCTACCATCATAATTTTGTATCTGAGTAACCATATAATAGGCTCCAACCAAATATCTGTGTATAAAATTTGCTTTACTCGCTTCTGAAAACACTAATTCTTTGTTCAATTTAAACTCGTTTATACTTTGTAGTAGGTCTCTTACATTTTTTTCCGAATAATGGTTAGTAATTGAACCTTCTCTGTCTCGATAGTAATAGCCTATTGATTTTATAAATACAATTTTTTTTGTACTATTACCCAATCTATAAGTAGTAGCAACGTCCTCATAATTTCTGCCTACTGGAAAAAGAATATTATTATCAATGTATATTGTCCGCTTTATAATGTGAGCCCAAGCATAATTTTCGAATTGATACTCTCTAGGATTTGTCAATTTAGAAAACCATTCACTTGATTCCATCCATTGGTATGAATCAATATTTATCGATGGTCCAGCTAAATTAATCTCCTCCTTTTTTTTAAATCTATGGTAATAGAATTGGATAAAGTCTGGGTGTTGTCTCTCAATAAACTTTAATATTTCACAAACAAACGTATACTTAATAATATCATCACCGTCAACAAACCAAACATACTCTCCGCAACTTGATTCCAGCCCCTGATTTCGAATGTAACTTAATCCACCATTTTTACGTGTCAAAACATGAAAGTTCTTATAGTGGAACTTTGATAAAATTTTTCCTGTCCCATCGGTAGAACCATCATTCATTAATAAAATTTCCACAGAAGAATTTTCTGCTAATTTTTTAAGTTCTGTAAGTAGGTCGGGTAATTCATTTTCGACATTGTATATCGCTATGATTATAGACAACTTCACTTGTTTATCTTTTGATTTCATTAATTTCTTTCTTACAGTATTTTCCAACAATTATACCAAACTGACAGTACTCTCAAAATAACTCATATAACTCTAAAGTATTTATTTACTCTCTTTGTATGTTAATATTGAGAACAATAATTATCTATTTGTATATTATGCATAGTTGTAATTTCATCTTCAACTTAATTTTAATAAGAGCAGCTTACTTTTTAATTATATTAAAAATCGTTTGGACTTTTTCCAGTCTTTAACTTATTTTTTAAGTTCATATTTATTAAAACGAATTTAATATAAACATCATTCAGGCTTGTTCTTATAATAAATACAGATGATAATCCTAAGCACAATTTTTTCAACCCTTCAGAAGCACGAAAAGCACTAATTTTTTTATTAATCTTTTCTAGTTTATGTCTGTTTTTCAAATTTTGAGGCATCTTCATGACATCTTGTAAATTTTTTTCATGATGTTTATTCAATTTTCGTACAAACTTTGCCATTTTTATTTGATAATATAAATTACTATTGCTAATTGAATCAGATCGTATCTCCCTAATGGTCAATGGTTCACTAACATATGCAAATTTCTTACCAGCATTTTTTAATCTCAACCATAGGTCATAATCTTCAGCAGGTTCCAGCTTTCTGTATTTTCCAACACTTATAACTGCCGGTTTCCAGAACATAACACTACTATGAGAGATGAAATTTTTTAATGGTAAAAGTTTATTTATTTTATCGACCCCTAGGGCAGAAACGTATTCATTTTCTCTTCTGTCCACGCGCGACAAAAGCGTATCGGTATAAACAATATCTGCATTCATAGTTATTAAGCTTTGATACTGTGCGCACAATCTACCATGATTCATCCAATCATCAGAGTCCAATCGAGCTAGAATATCTGATGAGCTGATTTCAATAGCCTTATTTAATGACTGAGACAAACCTAAGTTTCTTTCATTTTGAACAATATTAGTATAAAAATTTCTACTATTTAGTGCATTACTAAGTATGCTTAATTGCTTCATGTCTTTATATTGAGGATTGTCGATTACTATGACATGCTCTATTATAAAGTTTTGGTCTGATTGGTTTTTAACAGATTGAATTGCTCTTTCAACTTGAGAAAACGTTTCATTATATATTGTTGTTAATACAGATATTTTAGTCATAATAGTTGATTACCGTCTCATTTGATATGCGCTTTTCTTGATATATTACATCGCTAGAAACGTTTTTATTTACAACGGATCCAGCAGAAATGACAGATCTATCACCAATTATCACACCTTTCAATATTGTTACATTAGAACCTATCCAAACATTATTCCCAATTTTAATGGGAGCAGTTTTAAACTTATGTTTTTCAACAACTTGGGAATTCCCCCCAAAGACATGGTTATGATCATATATTTTTACATTTTCACCTACTATTACATCATCACCAATTGAAATACATTCCAACGCATTTACAGATACATCATTGTTAAAAAAAACTCTATTTCCAATATCCAGCCTCCCATGCTCTCCGATTTGCAAGTTAAATCTTTTTCGAAAACGTATGGATTTTGCACCAAAAATCTGATGATGATACATTATCTTTAAAAAAATAATTTTTAATTTAGATTTTATAATGTTATGCATTGATAGAACTTTTGATATTTTCATTAATAATCATCCTAAGTATGGCAGAATTTGCCCAAAATTTTGAATTACTACGCGACTAAATGTCATCAATCCCATTAATATGATTAAGAAACACATGGCGTATTTTAATTTATTAGAAACGTGAAAATCTTTTCGTACATAGACAATATGTGTAAAAAATAACGGGATCATTGGTAAAACAAAAATAGCCATTCGATCCGAAATCCAATTTATTTGTAGAATTTCAAATACAGTAAAAAGGAAAAAAGGAGTAAACAACTGAGCATTTCTATAATCTTTAGGATATCTACTATACAACATAATTATTAAACTTCCAATCAGAGCAAACGATAGCGTAAATAATGATTTAGTGGTTAATATGCCAGAAGCTGTAGTAGCATCTATATACGAACTATAATCAGAAAAATTGCCGGATACTGACAAAAGCTTATTAAACACATAATTGCTCTTATAAAAAAATAAGCTCAGAATAATTCCCAACAAACCTATTAAGAAAATTGACTTTTCACTCTTTAGTACTCTTTCACTAATGATTTTTATTACTAGTAATGCTAAAAAGATATATAAGCTACTCTTATGTATGTCAATAGCAATAGCACCCACCACTATGCCAATAATCAAAGACAGTACGTCATTTTTCTTAAAAAATAAATATCCGAATGCTAAAATACTTGCGGCTAGTGCTTGCCTCGAGACATTAAATGAATATAAATAAAAACTAAACAAATAGAATATAAAGGTAGAGAAATATAAGTTTTCTGATTTCCCCCAATATTGGATAAACAGGGGTACAATAGTGAAACATGCTACTATAATTTGAAATGTTTGAAAAGACACTTCATTAGCTGAAAAAAAACGAGAAGCATTTAAGTATATTTTTTCCATCGTAGCTGGGTAATTATTGGTTTCATAAAAAAATAAGTATGTTGATGTATCTGTACCAGTTAACCCTCTCAAACCTGAGAAAAATATAAAAAATGTTACTACGACTAATATAAATGTTAAATCACTATATGTATGTTTGTGGTGGCCAATCTGCATGTTGGAGTTGTTACTTTTAAAGTTAAACAACCAGGCAAAGAGAAGAAAAATTAAAATTAAAAAATATATCATATTCTCACCTTTCCTTCTGTAAAAAAATGATCCAGAGGTTATTGTATTGATCAAAAATATAATATGAAATTTTTTTTATGTTCATAGAAAAATACACTTTCATACTATAATTTAACAAAGACAAACTTTTTACTTTATTAACCATCTCCAATTTATTATTCATGACAAGAATATCGGCATCAATATTAGTCATTTTTCAAACTCTCCTACTGCTTTAAGATTTCGAGCCATTGTTCAATAATTTTTTCTTCTGAAAAACTATTAACTCTACGAATAGATTCAATGGCTAATTGCTTTCGTAAATTTTCATTATTTGTCAACTTCACAATTGCCTCACCAAATATTTGTACCTTTTCTTTCGGAATCAGAATGCCATAATCATTATTCTCATCTTTTAAAATAATGCGCGTTCCATCCAAATCAAAAGAAATAATTGGTAATCCATGCGACATTGCTTCACCTAATGTCAGAGGGAAGCCTTCAAATCTTGAGGGCATAATAAATATTGAAGCTTCTTGATAAACTTTCTCTAATTCGTCACCGTCCACTGCTGATTCCCAAATAATTTTATTATCAGAAGAATCCACAATATCTCCAAATAATTTTTCATCATCTGGAGACCCACTACCAACTACTTTTATGTTCCATTCATTCGGAACATAGGTTACAAGTTTTTTTAAATAATCTAATCCTTTATGTTGAATATCAATTCTAGCAATTATTAGAATTGTTTTTATACTCATATCTGCAAGATGTTTACTAACAGCTGGCATTGGATTAGGTATAAATAATGTTTTGGAGGCGTACTTTTTATATTCTGCTTCCTGTCTTGGAGTTAACGCCACCAATGAATTAACAGACGAAAGCCCCCTCTTTAATTCTTTCTCATATCCTTTATATTGTATATCAAAAAAAGCATCAGGTTGCATATGTATCCAAGAAATTATGTTTATATCAGGCAAGCACTTTCGTATTTGATACGCAAATGTTGATGTCAAGTCTGTTAAAACAACATTTTTTACATTGTTTTGTTGTAGAAAGTCTACTAAATCATCTAAGCGCTTTCGTTGTAATATTGTATAGGGAACTAATTGTTTCACAATCGAAATAATCGGTTTCATCCATCTTTTATTCTCTAACTTTTGGTTAACAGACTGGCTTTTTATCTGAACAAGACTGTTCTTATCAAAGTATAAAGGTGCCTTACTTATGAAAAATGGTAGCCTTTTCCACACAGAAAAAATTGCTACTTCTGTGTACTCATTGAGTGCTCCTGCGATGTTTGAAACTACCCGCTCACGTCCACCCAGCCTCATTTCAGTTACTACAAAAACTGTGTTAAAACTCATGGTTACCTTCTCTTATTTCTCTTTTTATTTCTGATATTAATAGCAAAACCTAACAATATATCTAAAACCGATTGTAGCTTGTCAGTTTTCAATAATTTGAAAGTTAGTCGTTGAACTTTATCAGATATGAATCGACTTGAAAAACCGTCTTTTTTTAATAATGGACTTTCCATATACTGTAACAGTTGCTTTAGCACTGCAACTTGCTGAGCTGATGAAATATACTCAACTTTAACTACAATAGCATGTCCCAACAATATGTGATTCATGTAGCGTACTGCACTTCTCTTTGCTTGCGTATCTGTTAATTGACTTACCATATCAATATAAGGTTCAAATGCTTTAATACTGTCAAGATGTCTCTCAGGAGAATCCAATGACTGAGTAATGGACTCTTCACTCTGTCGATAGGAATATATAGGTTCGTGCAACACTGATATCTTATTTGCGGATATCCCTACGTTCATGACAACACCTGAATCTTCATATAAAATATTTTCAGGGAATCTTCTTTTACTCCAAAGACTTTTAGCGTACAATTTATTCCATACTCCAGAATATATACTTTCAATTTCAGATTGAACTTTCTTTTTGGATAAAACTTTTCCACTCGAGTCAACATAATTAAAATCGGCAACCACTAGCTCGGCGCTGTCTTTTTCAGAAAGATTGACAAGATCTTCTACTACATTTTGATAAGCAAAATAATCATCACCATCTATAAACATAATAAAGTCACCAGTTGCTTTTTCTAATCCAGTATTCCTCGCCGAACCAAGACCTTGGTTAACCTTATTAATTACTAAAACCTTACCCGTAAATGCTTTTAAGATTCCTTCAGTATTATCTGTAGAACCATCATTGACAACAATGATTTCCATGTTATCATATGTTTGTTCCAAGATAGATTGTACAGCCTGAAAAATAGTTTTCTCAACGTTATATGCGGCAACTAATATACTAACCTTCTTTTTTTTCATTTCTCACTACGTCTATTTCATCATCAATTACTGTTTCCTTAAACACACCATCACGCTTCAACACAGATACAAACGTTTCCACAGTCAATAACATGTCTACTCTAAAATTTAAAAGTGCTGCATATTTAGCGTCATAAGCTGCCTTATCTTCATCAGAAAGATTATTTCGCCCGTTAACTTGTGCTAATCCTGAAATACCTGGCAATACCTGATCAGCACCGTTCTGTTTTCGCAAGGACAGCACCTTTTCATCAGTCTTAGCCAGCGGACGGGGTCCGATAAAGCTCATGTCACCTTTAATAATGTTCCATAATTGTGGTAGCTCATCAATTGAAGTTTTACGAATAAACATACCAAATGGGGTTATATAGCTACTAATATCATCAAATTCTGAATTAGCTTTTACTGGTGCCTTGTTTGTCATTGAACGAAATTTGTACAACGCAAAAGGCTTCGAATTTCTACCATACCGTTCCTGAATAAATAAAACGGGGCCTTCCGAAGTCAGTTTAATAATAATTCCAACAATGATTAGCGGAATCAATAGAATGATTAACATGGGGATTGCAAGCAACAAATCAAGCAATCGTTTAACAAATTTTCTATAAACCAATAGTTCTCTCCCATCTCCCAATATACGATTATCGCTTAAGCCTTGGTTTCTCCATAACCGTAGCCGTAACCATATCCATAACCGTAACCAGCACTTCCCTTCTTTTTACGACTCTGATCATTATAAATAAATCCAAGTACTGGTGCTTCAGCAATTTTCAAAATTTCGTGTGTTCGTTGTAACGCACCTTTAGTCGTTTTACCACCATTAACAACAATGGCCACACCATCCATTTTCGACATCAACACTTGTGCATCTGTGACCATCAAGAATGGCGGTACATCAAAGATAATCATATCGTAGTGTGTTTTCAACTGGGTAATTAAGTTCGTCATACGACCTGATCCCAGGAGCTCCGCTGGGTTAGGTGGTATTGGCCCTGAAGGCATGACATTAAGGTTATCCATGGCTGTGCGATGAATAATTGATCCAACCTCTTTTTCAGAATCACCAAGATAATTTGTTAATCCACTGGCATTTTTATTTAATCCAAATGTCACAGCCACCGTAGGACGGCGCAAGTCGGCATCGACTAGCAAGACGTTTTTACCTTGTTGCGCGTAGGCAATAGCTAGGTTAGCAGTCACTGTTGACTTACCTTCCGAAGGTAGTGCTGAAGAAATCAATAAAGTTTTGATTTCACCTTTCGCTACTGAGGCGAATTCGATATTCGTACGCAAGGTACGGAATTGTTCTGACACAGGATTTTTTGGTTCTGCTGCGGTTATGGAGAAACCAAGGCTTAAGCGATAATCGTATATTGGGAGATGGGAGAGAAC
>JACRYO010000795.1_pt1 | contig 22467 bp, 26 predicted proteins | sample 8023221 | NCBI WGS metagenome assembly JACRYO01 (sample SAMN15823180, study PRJNA655841) | gut metagenome | isolation source: fecal sample D85 from dog with diarrhoea from SPCA | host: Canis lupus familiaris | place: South Africa: Mmabatho, Mahikeng | collected 2019-09 | reverse complement strand
GCGGAGACCTCTGGTTTTACTAATCGGGAAATTAAGGAAAAGTTCGCCGCTGAGTACGCCGCTGTTGATCGTAGCCGAGGAGCGGCGGTTCCCGAGGAGTACAATCAGTCATCTGTTCGCTACGCTACGCTGGCAAACCTTCCGCATGATCGCTCCACTGTGACCGCTCTGGCTAAAGTACAGGCATCCATTCAGCGTGGCCCCCGGCGGGTTACCCGTGCCGCTTTGCCGCACCGCTCTTCTTTCATCCATGAGGCAGGTTATGATAATGGCCGGCTGGAGATTACTTTTAAGGCTAATCCCAATGCTGTCTATGCTTACCGCGATGTTCCTTCTTCGGTATGGGACCGGATGCAGGAAGGTTCCGCCGGCTCCATCTTTGCCCGCGAGGTTCGCGGTAACAGCGATTACCAGTATGACAGTGCTGAAGAAGCCGAAACAGATGCCTATACCGTTCGTTGTTCCTCCTGTGGTCAGTTCGCTGCCCGTACCGGCCACTCCTGCCCTCAGCGGGTAGAGCGTGAGCGTCTGGAAAATGAAACCGGCGTAGCCACCCCTTCTATTGATGAGGTCATCCAGAATAATCCAGATATCGTTATTAATGAAACGGAAGCAGGAGGTGAAGAAGCTTCTGAGAACGTAGAGGAGGCACCTTCTGAGGTATCGGAGGAGGCACCGTATGTTGATCCTGAGACGGTAGTGGATGCTGATGCGGATGAAAGCGATGACGCTATTGCTACTCCTGTCAAGGTTGAAGAAGAACCGGTTGTTGAAGAGTCTAAGCCTGATGAGGTTGAGATGCTTGATGACATGAATGGACTTCTTACTATTGTTGGTCCTGTGAACATGTACCCCGAGCATGTTCCTACCCCCGCGAACCAACGGAACCCTGAGCCGTTTAGTGTGCCGGAAAATTCTGTAATTGAGAAGACTGTTAAGATGAGCCGAGTAGAAACCGTTCAGGGTTCCCCTAGCGATTCTCGTCTTACCAGCGGTTATTACCTAGGCAGTATGCTCAGTGAAAAAGACAAACAGCTTATCCGTAATACTGATTCAAAGGTGAAGTTCATCATTGGTGCTGAAACCTACAATTCAGAAACCGCCACCATTTTAGACATCTATAAGTCATCAGATTTCTTCTGTGAGGTAAAGCCGAGTTACTGTGACGGATATGATGAAAACGGAGATGCGGTTCCTAGTCCAAGCCGTTATGTTCTGACCCGTCAGCCTATCCGTCCTGAGTTTGCCACTTACACACGCCAAGAGAAGAATGAAATCCTCGAGCAATTGAGCGCAAAGATTCGTACTCAAATTGAAAGCGGTAAAGCGGTCGCGGTTGCCAGCAATACAAGCTTCACAAGGAAATTCAAGATTGACGGTAATGATACTGAGGGCACTCCCATCAAGTTTGCAAAGACTACCGACTTCCGTAATGCCATCAAGGATGGTAAGACCGCTGTTGTAGATACTGAATGGCGACTGCCTTATACTAGCAATAGAATTGATGACCAAGGACATTTCGCCGGCCATCGCGGGATCAAAGTTTCTGGTGAAATGGCTTTCAAACGTAACGCTGATGGTCTCATGGAAGTTGTTTCTGATGAGCGTTCACTTCGTTGTAACTGTACGGAGTACCGGACAAAATACAATTGCCACCACCTAAATTATGTCCAGCGTCACGCCGGTAACGTAGCTCAGCAGAATATGCCCGCCGAGCGTACCCACCGCTTGCTCACGGCGGCTCTTTCTGGTCGCCCGGATGTTAGTGTCGTGGAGCCGAAGAACGGTAACCCATTCATCCGTTTTAATAGTTCCCATCTGACCCCCGCTCGTAGAGGTTGGAACGTTAACGCGTTCGCAGTGGTACCTGAAAATATGAGGCCGGCTGACCCCGATAGCCCAACTCATGCTGAGGTTCTCGAAATTCAAAATGCCCATATTGTCATTAATTCAATCAATAAAATTTACACTCCGGCTACTATCTCTCAGGTAAGAAGCGCAGTTCGCCGTGCTGATGTTGAGATGCCAGTTAGAGTAACTCTAGTTAACAGAAACGACACCTTCGGTGCTAACATCTCCGTAACTGGTAATTTAAATCTTCACAATGGAGAAGATGGACAAATTGAGGTAACGGGACATACCCTAAAATGTACTTGTTCTGATTATGCTGAGAACTATGACTGCATCCACGTTCGCACCTTAGCTGAACAGCGGGACATTTTCCTTAATGTAAATGGTCGTACCGTAAATGTCGAAAACTCAATGGATGATTTCCAGCGTAATAACGTCACTATATGGCGTGACGCGCGAGAAATCGGTAGACACATGCGTCGGTACAATCTTACACAAGAGGAAGCCACTGATCGGATAGTTTCCGAACGTGAAGAAGCGGAACGGCGGCGGCGTGAATACGATGAGCGGCGACGAATCGAACACGAACGGTTTGAAGCTCAGCAACGGATATATAGGGAAGAGCGTGAGCGTGAGCGTCAGGCGGAACGTGCCCGGCTTGCTGAACAGCAGGCCGAACTCGCTGGCGAATACGAAGAGTACCGGAAGAATCGTATCAAGGCGTGGGAGAATGTAGAAACCCCCTACGCGGAGAACCCCGCTGAATTCAAGAAGGCCATGGATGAAGCACTCGCGCGTAAAAAGAAGGGACAATCCGCAGTTGTCTTCCAGACTGAAAATGTCACCGATGGTGTGGCAGGTGACGGACCGGGAACCCGTGCTTTTGGTGTAGAGCTTGAGTTTGACATCAAACAAGGTGTTGATAGGCGCCTTGCTCTTCGAAAGATTGGTGAGGAATTGTATGCTGCTGGTCTAACGAACACTAGTCGTCAGACTTATTATCACTCTGCAGCTGAAAACGGTTACCAGAAGTGGTCCTTTGAAGAGGACTGTACTGTTGATGCTGAATTGGTTTCACCGATTATGAAGGACACCCCGGAGCACTGGGAGGAGCTACGTCAAGTCATTGAAATCGTTGAGCGTAACGGTGGTGTTGCTTCTACTCGTGCCGGCTCCCATGTTCACGTTTCCAGCGGTTCATACCAGACCAAAGTTGCCCCACATGCGGAACTTCTTCGCACATTCAATGCCAATGAGGACATCATGTATCGTATGGCGGCTGACCCGAAGCGTGGCAAGCACCGTGGCACCCGTTGGTGTGCTCCGAACGCTAATGACCCTGAGCAGGAAATCTCCAAGGACGATGCTCGCTCCATTCGTGTTTTGGAACAGTATGATCACGCGTTGGGATTGAACTTTGAGAGTGCTGATAATAATAACTGGAAGAAGGCTAACGTTGAGTTCCGGCTATGGGATTCCACTCTTGATGCCGGCGTCATTCAACAGCAGGTTGCGGTTTCTGTCGCTATGACTGATTACGCTGAGCGCAAGGTTGAAACCGAAGGTACTTCCAAGAAATCTGAGGGTGAGCGGAGGACGATTGGGCATGGTCGTCAGCAGGAAACCAATGTCTTTTCTGCTCATGGCGTGGATAAGCACAACGATCAGACGTTTGCTGAATCCCATGCTGAGGCGGCGGCGTTCTTTGATAAGATGTTCCGCACCAAGAAGCAACGTGATGCTGCCGCGTCATTGTTCGCTTTGAACAAGTGGCAGATGCGGTAATTAGGGACATAAAATATATAAAGCAGAGGCGGGAACCATAAAGGTCTCCGCCTCTGCTTTTACTGGTTAGCCAGCCATTCCTTTTTCTGGTCAAGGAATCTGGCTTGATGGGGAAGGACAATATCGTTGAGGATACGGTTCATTACTTCCCGTGCTGGTTCGGAAAAACTATCCATGCTTAGGAGGGAGTTGATACGCTCCACAACCTTTTCATAGTATTCCTCAGCATTGTAGTACTGGGATTTGAGGGCATCAACATGGTCATCAATGAGGTCCGTGACCATGGACTCCTCGTACAGGCCTTCTTCTTGATACTGCTTACGCATCGGCTTGATTTCATCCATAATAAGATATGAGGGTGTTGGCATAACCAGTTCCTTAGAATGATCGGATATTTAGGACCAGCATAGCATTGCGTTGTTCCCTCGTCAAGCCTTAGTGCAAAAAGATAGGCGAGGCATATGCCTCGCCTTGAAACTAGTTGGTGCGCAATGCTTTCTTTTCTTCCACTAGTTTATTGATAGAGCGACGATACAGCACTTCTTTTTCGCTGGGCCTACGGATGGCGGATGGCTGATGATACACACCGAACCCGAGTGCGGGTGACCACATGTTATTTTCCGGAAGGTTATTATACATATCCCGCTCAAGGGAGCGTATCTGACGATTGATTTTCTGGATCTCTAAGAATTTCTTAAAGTTACTCATTTTATGCCTTTTGTTGTTTTCTCAAGTTACAATTATGTTTCTTACTGATTAATAATATCTACCAATTGTATCCTAAACGTTCAACAAAATACGTTATTTGCTAGGTGTTTTTAATCACCACGTAGTTTACCTACTCAGGTACGATATACTTTAGATAACCCCTAAGGAGCAGATTATGGAACGTAGTGAAGTTTTATCCCTCGAACATGTTTTCTTCATCCCAGAATCACCCGAAGATAACGTGTTGTTTGCTCAACTTGAAGAGGAGGGAGAGCTTATCTATGTCAGTCCGCACCTTTACTATCGTGATGCTTCCCCAGCGTCTCAGAATGAGGCTCTGAGTGCCCTTTTGCCGCCGGGATGGGGATACACCGGGTTGAGTGCCGCTAACCTCTTAGGGGCGAGCACAGAGGTTCCCACGGTAACGGAGGTAGCTGTTCCCCGCACCTGTTCCCTGCCTGAGAATGTCTCCTCGCAAGTTAAGGCAAACCGCTATGGACGCAATCTGCTTTCACCCATAGAGGTTTCTGTACTGGAAGTATTAGAATCCTACCCACGCTTCGCTGAATGTTCCATGCCGGAATTGATCACCAAGTGCCGTCAGGCTCTCCGCTCATCTGAATCCGCACGACTCATCTCTTGCACTGTCAATGAACCCAAAGTGGTTCGGGACCGATTGATTACGGTGCTGTCCTCGTAAAAATCATGGTATTATTCTCATATACCGAACTTTATTTGAGGAAGAAGGCTGATGGAGAATATCCGCGAACAACTTGTACGTGATTCAGTAAACAATATGTGGAGGCCACTCCGCTTTGTCATTGAACCTGTGGATACATCAACACCTGCTCCCGGCTTCCCCGAGAACCCTAATGATTACACCGAGTCATACATTTATTATCTAAGTAAGCTCGGTAGAGAAGACTCTCGTTGCGATATGGATATCAACGCTTTTATCGCTCCGGCGGAAGATAGTGCTCAGCACCGGACTGTCGTTGATGCATATATGGATATGCTCAATCATCTTACCCGAGCCGCGATGGTCTATGAAACATATTCCCTGCGTTTTGCTTGTGATCATTCACCTGAGACAAAAGCCGCACACCGGGAATTGGACCAATTCAGTATTGTAGTTCCCACCATCATACAGACAATACACCGCATCACCTCTCAGGTGAAAAAAGACACCACTCTGTTCTACTCCATGCTCAAAATGTTCTATTCCCTCAATGCTGAGATTGTGGAAATACAAGCAAATGATATGGGTTCCCGCGATTTCAAGAAAAACGCGAATTCGGCCTATACCATCATTTTGCAAATCATTGATTTATTCTTCCTAAAACTCGGGTTTGACCATTTCCGAATTATCTCCACCCAAGGTGAAGACATTATCAGAGATTGTGATTTGCCGGCAAGCACCCTCGAAGCCGTTTCTCGTAATCAGGGTAATTACGGGTTCCTCACCAAATTTTCATAACCCTTATTCGATAACCATAGGAGACACATGAGTGAGATACTGATGCCGAAAGTTCTTGACCCGGAGACTAAAACCTTTCGGAGGGTACGTCTTATTCAAAATCCTAAAACACTCAAAGACCTAGTGGAACCTATGTGGCCTGATGGGCATTATTTCAGCTATGAGGAATACTACCTTACTCGTTTTCAGACGAGCCGCGACAGTTCCGCTGAATTCAATGTTAGTATTGAGTCGAAAATAGCGGAAACCGAAACAGATGAAGGCTATGATGCGATGCTTTATGCCTTTGATGATCTTCTGAACCGTTTCATTTACTTCTGGCGTATTTTTGAACACATGGCAACGAATCCTGACGAATCCATCACTCTGACCCCGCAGGATATTAGTCGCTATACTTCCATATCGCAGGCTATGGTAACCATGTATCAGGAACTACATAAACTACAAGAGGCAAACGACAGTCTCTTGCTTGGAGTTATTCGTTATTTGCTAAGGATATCAGTACGCTCCTCAGAAAGGGAACATCCGATTCGAAAAATGCGTCATCCACGGATAGAAACCCATGTAAGTCATGTTTTAGCTACTCAGTCTCTCGACCTTTTTCTGCTTCGCATGGGAATAGACATTTTGAGGGTACCTTTCAAAGATTTAGTAGAAGTTGGCGAAACGGATTTTGAGAAGAAGCAATTCACCGCTATAATTAGCAACTTCAACGACTAACAGAAAGCAGGAAGTAATGAGCCTCATCGAAATCCGAGAAGTTCTTGACCCTAATTTAGGTTTTAAACGCCCTGTTCGATTCATTAAAGACCTTGAATTTTTCCATGGCACACCTCAGCCGAGTTTCCGTGAGCCGGGTACTGAAATTGAAGATATCATCCAGTGGCACCTAGCACAGATTGACGCGAAGCGAAAGGCCTCAGGGTACGGTCCAGAGGACGAATTCAATGTTGATATCAATGATTTCTCCCATGTTACTGTCGCTGGCACTCAATTTGAAGACTTCATGCAAATGCTGACGTTGGCTATCAGAACTTACCAAGATGCCGAAGAAGACCTCTCCCAGAACAACACCACCGCTCTCGTGGGAGGTGCTCCGTTGGATGCTTTTGGAGCTAGATTTATCGCTGAGGCTATCTCCATGACAGCACAGAAAATGCTGGAGAACTTGATGCATTCCGAAGATGTGGTTATGGAGCTTGCTTATACCTATTATGTTTTACGAGCCTCACTGGCGGAAAACCAGAAACTCGGACCCGGAAATTATGTTCCGGCTAACGTGAAACACCCCTACTCACTAACCTGTATTATCTATCTTGAAATTATGGATGCGTATTTCCTAAGTGTTGGCTTCGATCATTTCCGGGTAACCTCCGACCAATTCCTCATTCTCAATTCGGTGCGGGGCTAACCAAACCATAAGGGGCTAATTCCTTCACGGGTTGGCACCCTACCTGTAACTGGGCATGAAATATCCCAGCACTCTGACCGAAGAGGAAGAGAATGCCTAGACACGGTAGGGGTATCGTGCTAGTATGAACATATTGTATCCGCTATCAGAGGAAAACTATGTCGTTGTCACACGAAGAGTTGCTTTCAAAGGCAACAGAATTTATGTTCTTGCCCGAGGGTGCGGACATAACTGTTCATCCGAAGGACTTCTACTTTGCGATCATCGTGAAACCAAGTGCCCGAGGTAAATGGATTGTTACCACCATGTCAGAAGTCTGGAATAAGGAACTTTCTGCGTGGGAGTTTGATTCTCGAAATAGTTCTCTCAACGATAAGAAAGTTGCGGAGACCCGTTTCAGCCTTGACGAAGCAGTGCAGATCGCTCATGACTTGACTGCTACGGAAAACCACTTGGCTCCCTATTCGTGGGAATTTTGGCTTAACCATCCTGAACGTACAAAATGAGGAAAGGGAATATGAACAACACTGATAAACTAGCATTGTTTGATTACGCTACGGAATTTACCTTCTTGCCTACTGGAACAGTATCAGGGCAGGACTGGGATAACCTACGCAACTTCGTGATCGAAGTAACACACGCCAGTGATGGTTCTTGGATGATTTGGACAGCAGCCCACGAGGCATGGGATGAGACCGAGCAGAAGTGGTACCATTCACTGCTCCCCGAACTGCGCGAAGAACCGGTGAAATCCTTGACCCGCTACGAGTTCGATGAGGCTATCTCCCTCGCCTACAAGTTGCGTGATACGGTGAAGGTCAATGGTTTGACCTATCATCAGTGGCAGGAATTTTTCGCTAACCGCACCTAAATTATCTTGGTGGGATTAATTTCCCGCTGAGGGTAAAAGGGACATAAATACGGTAGTACAAATATAGGGTAGGCGAGATATCTCGCCTACCCTATATGCTTATTTCATATGAATCGCATTTTTGCGAGCCTTATCCCACAAAGCCAGCGTACTGTACTGAGTGGTCTCTACAAATTCAATCCTTTTGCGCTTTACCACTGTTTCCTTGAGAACAGTGGAACCCAAATCATCAAATTTTTTCACTCTACCATTGACACGAACATTCTTACCGAAAAGGACAACAGGTATCATAGTCCGCAGAGGGTAATCCTTTGCGTGAGCACCCAAGTAATTTCTGATATAATTTCGCTTAGCCTTGTCATTCATATACTCATACTGGGTTGTTTCCCGCAGAGCTAGATGGGCCTCACCTCGTACAGTATCATTTACCCGGCTGATGACATAAGCAAAAAATACCGCTACTGCTTGGGTGCCGATTAGACTGGCACTCACAATCGGAGCATCCCAGAAGATACCGGGTACAAGAAAAGCCGCTCCAGCACTAAGGTTGCTGTACTTCATTTTGCGAAAGAACTTTTGGTTTCCCTCGTAGAAAGCATCAACTTTACTATTTTCCATTATCGGTCCTTATCTTGATGAGAGCATCGGCGGTGTATTCCATTTTCTTGATTTCCCGTAGGAACCCTGCAGGATTATCCCACGTAGGCCCACTTCGATCCAGCCCAAGTTCTTTGCGTCGGGAGGACAGGGAATTATCCATTTCAATTTCGTACTGGATATTATCTAGACGATGAATGGCACTCGTTAGACCTGATTGCTGTTCTTGCATTTTGGCATGCAATTCTTGTGCCTGTATCAATTCAGCTTCACTTATTTCGTGGGCGTTCTGAGCCTGCACCAAAAGACGCTTCATGGCTGCTTCGCCATTCTCGCTCAGAGTTCCGCCGGCGAGGTCTTTTTCTGCCTTGTCAATTCTTTCCTGCCATGACAAGGTTTCCGCGTCAAGCTTAGCCATTTTAGATGATAACGTAATGGCTGAAGATTTAAGCTCCTTGGCTTTTTCCTTCAACTCATTCTGTATTCTCTTATACTCGTCTGCCTGATAAGAACTCAACGTGTTGCCCTTACGCCAAATCTTCAAGCTCCGTTTGATAATGGTCATAAACCCATCCTATCCCATGAACCCGGGAATAGCAAGTCAAATTTAGCTTTCTACAGCGTATCTGAGCGGAAAATGAAATGTGGGAGGTAGAATATCCACCTCCCACATTTCCTACTTCTCAAATTCGCACAGGTACCGCACTGAAATCTGGTTCTTGTTCCAGATGATTACCTCATCGTTTCGCAGCCCTGTTTCATATGCTCGGGCGTAAATGGAATCGTACTGGTTTGACCGCTGTACCCGGTCATCACCATATCCCCAATTGCCCCGTGGATTGAATTCTCGGCCTAGGACACCTTCACCTAACATCATGAAGCACCGGTCTGCTCGAGGGCCTCTATCCCAGACACCGCCGACACTGTAATTCAGGCTCTTCGTGGATCCTCCACTGGCGATCCGCCCCGGCGTGTATTTTGAGGCCGCTGACACCCTTGAAGGCAAGGAGTCCTCAATACCGCCAAAGTATGCGGGAGCGAAATACGTTCCACTACCAAACATCCTGCCTTGAATCGTGATACTGGATCCCTTGACCGGTGGGCAGTACAATCCTTTACGGAGGATGCTAAGCAGGTTGCCGGCTCGGGTGCCGTGCCAGAGGGTCATTTCATTTCCCAGACGGGCTTTTGCGTCCTCATAGGTGGCAAGGTTGTCACCCTCGGAAAGGACATACACTCGTTTCAGTTTATAGTTTCTGCTGGCATGGTGGTTCGCTGATTTACCTGCCTCAAAAATCTGATTGATTTTCTTGAACTGGGCCTCGTCATCGAGTACGCTGAGTTTGATGCTGAACAAGTTCGCATATTTTTGAGCTAGTTCTTCCTCGCTTAGCCCGCTTTCGGATACTTCCGTCGCCGCTTTTTTACGTTCTTCTCGCAGTGCAATGGATTCGCTGAGTTGTTTCAGGAATTCACGCTGTTTGAAGAATGTGTTTTCAGCGTTGAAGAATCTTTCATGCCATCCCCGCTGAGAGGGAACCTTCTGTGGAACTAGGGTCAGGTAATCGTTGATAAGCCCAACATACTTAGGATTGGTCACGGGAGTGCTCTGTAAGTCTTGGAGGAGAGCGGAGGCTTCGGAAATAGAGCGAGCCGTTACCTGCCCTAGTGGTGTCCTAATGAGACCATCGCTATTGATAGTAATGAGACCACCAGATGTTTCAAGAATATCGTGGTTGTTCATCTTCACGAGAACATCTACAAGGTCGGAGAGAACAGTGTTGACACTATCTCCCAGTAGTGCTTGTTTTGCGATGGTCGTGAGGTTTTGGTTCTGTACCGCTTTGGCTGATTCGGAAACGATTTCCGCTTCCTTATAGCCCTTTTTCTTCTTGGCCGCAATGATCTTCCGGTAACCTGCGGCGCCGGTATTTTCGTAATTCGTAACGCCTTCAACTCCTACTCGCCCGTATCGTTTGGCGACTTGGCCGGTATCGCTGAGAGTGACGTGATAGAACTTGTTGCTGTTCGCTGTTGCGGAAACGAGAATAAGCATTGTTTCTTCAATTATTGCCATTTTTGCCCTTTTTGTAGTATGTACTTTGTTGTGTGATTAGCCGTTGAAGATTACGAGGGTGTGGTCCTCTCCTGCCAGTTCTTCGTCAATAATTTCGGCAATGGTGTTCCAGTCGCCACCAGCGAGACCCGCCCCGAGTTTTGGGTAAGCAATCCGTTGCCCGGAGAAGTTATCTGCGATGGATCGGAAGACCTGACGAACTGCGTCGTAATCTACAAGAGTTTCACCGGAACCGTAGCCCCGGGCATGTTCTTGGATGTATGCGTTGATGATAGTGACATTATTGATCATCACGCCGCTGAATTCTCCGAGTTTTTCAGCGGGGGAGATGTTGGCGGTAGCGTTATCTACCTGTTCTGCGGCCGGGTATCTTTCCGCAATGCTTTTGGCTAGGCCAGCGCCCATATTCGTTTCACAATTACAGCCGTGAATGATGACATCGAAGGCACCGTTTTCGGCTAGGTCAAGGATGTTTCCTGTAATAAATTTCATTTTATACCCTTCGTTATGTATGGATAATAGTGCTTGTTTGTACTACCTTATATATCGGTCTGGATAACTGTTTTTGACTGGTTTTTACGCCGAAATCAGCATCGATTTGACTTTATTTAACTCTTCCATTATACCACTATTGCTGATGCTGGCGTGAGAATATAAAAGGGACACAATGATGATTGAATACATAAAAATTCCTCAGTCAAATGAATTGACTGAGGAATTCTAAACCCGCTAAACGGAATGCCCTAATAGGATGTGAAGAGACATTAAATATGTATCCCCGTGTAGTAAGTCTTACTACACGGGGATACATATTAGAATTCAGGGATTGCTCGGAACTTCACCCTATCAGGGCTGATTACTTCTTCTATCCAGACATCATCATCCAGCTTGACGTTACAGAAGTAGTCGGAGACCCCATCACTGTCAGGCTTAAAACTGTCCCGTTCAAAATGAATACCGTGATAATGGAATTCAATGGTTTTCTTACCCTTTTGAGCACGGCACCAACCCCATGTGTTGAAGGGATTGCCGGGAATGGTAATGGCATACTTTTCTTCGAGGAACGGAATAAGAACTTCACGTTGCCACTTCTCGGAACGCTTATCAGCAATGGCGTTAGCCTCAGCGTACCGCCCGCCCGGGTCACCCATGGACCCTAGGAAAACGAAGCAGAGCATTGCTGCGATAAACCCCCAGCCGGCACGATCACCAGAGGGAATATCAATCCCAAACCAACCGGGAACTGCTGCGATTGCCAGCGGCACCAAGAACAGGGTGCCAAAAAGGGCAACCCATTTATAATCCCACAGCTTAGCGGCACGAGGTTCAACACCCCAGCGGGCGGGCGGGTTCTCAGGCTGGGCAATCTTCTGTTTAGTGATAAGCATAATCAGGTCTCTTTCAAATGAGTGGTTGAATATGATTACATCTTATAAGGGCATATCCATACTTGTCAAGTTCCCTCATACAGATGTTGTGAATGAGACAAAACCATTGGGAAAACACTTCGGTTTTTTATGCTACAATGAAATCACACCAAGACATTACAAACAGAAAAACATAGAAAGAGGTAGTAATTATATGAGTCGCGCAGTAGGCATTGACCTCGGTACCAGCAACTCCGTTGTTTCCGTTCTGGAAGGTGGAGAGCCTGTCGTTATCGCCAATGCGGAAGGTAGCCGCACCACTCCGTCAGTAGTTGCTTTCAGTAAGTCAGGAGAGGTTCTCGTTGGTGAGATTGCTAAGCGTCAGGCTGTGAATAACATTGACCGCACCTTCTCCTCTGTTAAGCGTCACATGGGTACTGATTGGAAGTCTGATGATATTGACGGGAAGCGTTATACCGCTCAGGAAATCTCCGCTCGTACTCTGATGAAGCTCAAGAATGATGCTGAGGCCTACCTTGGTGAGAAGGTCACGGATGCTGTCATCACCGTTCCCGCGTACTTCAATGATTCCGAGCGTCAGGCAACCAAGGAAGCTGGCGAAATTGCCGGTCTGAACGTTCTACGTATTGTTAACGAGCCGACTGCCGCCGCTCTGGCGTATGGTCTGGACAAGGGCAAGGAAGAGGAACTCATCCTCGTATTTGACCTCGGTGGTGGAACCTTTGATGTTTCCCTGCTGGAAGTTGATAAGGACGAAGATGGGTTCTCCACCATTCAGGTTCGTGCCACCGCTGGTGATAACCGTCTGGGTGGTGACGATTGGGATAAGCACATCGTTGATTGGCTTCTCCAGCGCACCAAGGAAACCACGGGTGCTGACTTGTCCAAGGACAAGGTTGCCATGCAGCGTCTGAAGGAAGCCGCTGAGCAGGCGAAGCGGGAACTGTCATCTTCCACTTCAACCACCATTTCCATCCAGTACCTCTCCGTCACCCCCGAAGGTCCGGTTCACCTCAACGAGAACCTTTCACGGGCCAAGTTTGAGGACATGACCTCCGACCTGCTGGAGCGGACGAAGAAGCCGTTCGCTGATGCTATTGCTGAGGCAGGTGTTGATATCGCAGATATTCACCACGTTATTCTGGTGGGTGGTTCCACCCGTATGCCCGCCGTTGTTGAACTTGTCACCAAGATGGCTGGTAAGGAACCGAACCGTAATGTGAACCCCGATGAAGTTGTCTCCGTGGGTGCCGCTCTGCAGGGTGGCGTGCTGAAGGGTGAGCGTAAGGATGTTCTGCTCATTGACGTTCTACCCCTGTCCATTGGCATTGAGACCAAGGGTGGCGTGTTCACTGAAATGATTGCCCGTAACACGGCTATCCCGACCTCCAAAAAGGAAGTCTTCTCCACCGCTTCGGCAAATCAGGGTAGCGTTCTTCTACAGGTTTCACAGGGTCAGCGCTCCCTCGCCAAGGACAACAAGCAGTTGGGCCAGTTTGAACTTGACGGCATCCTGCCCGCTCCCGCTGGCGTGCCTCAGATTGAGGTCACCTTTGATGTGGATGCCAACGGTATCCTGAAGGTTTCCGCTAAGGATAAGGGAACTGGCCGTGAGCAGTCTGTCACCATTTCAGGTGGTAGCTCACTGTCTAAGGATGACATTGAGCGGATGGTCCGCGAGGCAGAAGAGCACGCTGCTGAGGACAAGGTTCGCCGCGAAGCCGCTGAGGTGCGTAACCACGCTGAGAACACCGCGTACTCCGTAGATAAGCTTCTACGCGACAACGCAGATAAGCTCCCTGAGAATGTCAAGACTGAGGTTCAGGCTGATGTTGATGCTCTCAAGTCAGCCCTGAACGGTACTGATGATGCCGCAGTGAAGACCGCTTACGACCGTCTGCAGTCCTCCCAGTCACGTATCGGTGAAGCCCTGTACTCAGGCCCGTCCGCTTCTTCCGCTTACGATGAATCACAGTCGGCATCCGCTGATGAAGATGTCGTTGATGGAGAGATTGTCGACGAGGACTAACCACTAGGGGCGGGCTACGGTCCGCCCCTAGAACCTCAATATATGCCTGCGGGGCCAGCCAAGAACAATTTGACTGGCCCCGCAGGCATATACGGGAAAGGACAGAGCGGGGGCCTTCACTATGAAGGCCCCCGCTCTGAGAATTATCTTATTGGGATGGTACTAGTAATTGTCCAAATGCTTTTCTATATCGCCATTGCAATCGCATCCAAAGACACCACCGCACTCACATCCGGTCGCCGGCCGGAAAGAATCTGACATAGGTTCAATTCTCTTGTCCGTATCCCATGCGGCTAACCATTGCTCGGGATTGGCAATATAATCAAGCGGCATGGTGAAGTAAAATACGTTTTCAAAGTACTCGCCGCTGAACATTATGCCCTCGTCAATATCCGAAAACAGGCTCAGTTCATAAGCGGTGGGGTGGAGGCCTTCGATGATCCAGAACTTCGGAACAAGCCCAATCGGGTTATGCACGAGGAGGAATCTTATATAGTCCTCCTTCAACAGGGCGGTAGCATCATATACCTCAATAGCGAGTTTATGTGCTTCATATATTTTCCCAATTAGGTCAGTCATCTGTTCCTTTCTATTATGTTCAACTTTCAGTATATCGCATAATATTTGTTTATTCAAGAGAATTGGGATACTAATTATAGGGGACACAAATAGAAGTGTAAGTCAACGACAATCTTTAATGGTATATTTGAGGTAAGAATTCACCATTAAACAAAGGATTTATTCATGGCAACCACAAGCGTTCTTGTACACGACACCGCGATTGACCAGTATGCCTACGGCTATCAGCACAACAACGGGGAAATTCCTTACAATGAACTCATTGACTCCGCACTCGCCGTTAACAAGGATCGGGAAGAAAGCGAAACTGAACCCATTGAACCGATGGCTTTTCTCGCGGAATGGCACGAACTGGCTCTCAAAAAGTGGGATGCGCCATCCGAATTCACCATTGAGGCTATTGAAGATCTCAGCGAAATCACACGTGTTGATGACCACCATTATCATGTGAAGATGGAGCAAGGTCGCATTTGGTCCATCGTTGCTTACCGAAAGGGTCAGCAGTTTATGACCGTTACCTTCTGATTTCAAACCCAAAAGAGGAACCCCGCCAAACCAATTGGCGGGGTTCCTCTTTGTCTAATTTCGGGAAGAACGTTATTCCAGATAGTCCTTGATTCCATTATAATCGGAGACAGCTTTCAACGTCTCGCAGAGAGCGGGAACAAAACTTGCTGCCATGAGAGCAAAGCCCACTATGAAACCAATGTTCCAAGCGTCCTGAGGATTACCGCCGGCATAGGACATTACAATTCCCATCAACGTTGCCAATACGGCGATAGCGGCTCCAATTACAAAGGCTAGGGAATACGATGTTCTGCTCCAGACAAAGCCATTCCACTTCTCAACAAAAATATCCGCAAAAGGACGCCGGCCATGTTCTACGAAGACAAAATCTTCATACCTGTTAAATTGGAACGCTCCGGAGGTGTTCATTACCATTTCAACAGCACGAATAGCTTCCCGGGGTGAGCCATAGCTTTTAGAAAGCCTCCAAGGGCGGTCCATGGACTCATCAGCCATCTTCACTTCGACGCAATACTTATTCTTTGTAGTCATACTTTCATTCTAACTAACAGTGAATCGAATATCAAGAGTCTAATAGGAATAGGATGTTAAAAAGTGGAGGGCTGGTTATATTACCAGCCCTCCACAATATCCATCCTACTTACTCACATACGGTGCCGTCGCCGTCACCGTCACGGTAGAAATCGTATTCAACATCTACACCCTTTACATAAGGGCCGACACCAGCGGCCTTAGCCTTCTTACAGGAGCCATAATCGGGATCAGCGCCGCCAACCCCACTACCGGGTGCGGGAGCCTCCACGGATGGCTCAGGGGCGACGGCCGGGGCTTCCTGTATCGGACTGGTATCAACGTTCACTACGGTATCATCTGTGGGAAGCGGTTCATCAGGGCATGTTGCCAGCACGGAGTTCATGGCACCCTTTTCAGGGTCAGTAACCCACGCACCGTACTTCTGCTTGACGGCAATCTGACGGGCAACATACTGGCAATCAAACGCTGGGTTACCCGCAGAGGAGGGAAGCCATTCGGAGGCATCTTTATCACCCTTAGCGCGGTTAGCGGCAGCCTGCGAGGAAATCAGATTCAGCGGGTCATTGGCGAAGCGGAGACGCTTATCCGCATCCCAGTCAGCAGCACCAGTACGGTATGCGGCGGACAGGGCAACAATATGGTCAATGTCAATACCTCCACCGTTTCCGCTGGAACGGTCAAACTGGATCACGGTTCCCGTGTAGGGGTCATTGTAGGTTCCGCTCTGGACCTTACAGGAACCATCGATAACCGTATTGTCAAGGTCGCGGGCAATGATATCGTTTCGGGTGTCGCATCCATTATTATCCACATCTTCCCACGATGGACCGAACATTTCCCGGTCATACCCGCTGGTAACCGGAGCATTGACCGGCAATGTTTCGAGCACGGAAAGTGCTGTTCCCGATGCTGCCAGCGGGGCAGGAGAGTCTTTCTCGGGTTCGGCTGTCGTTGTTTCCGGAGCGGGAGCAGAGACCGGAGGTGTTACCGCTACGGAAGCGGAGGTAGAACTTTCATTAACTGGCGGCTCAGTGGAGGTACAACCTGAGACAAGCAGTGCTATAGCAACAGCGCTAGCGGAGAAGAATCTCTTCATGGGGTTTCCTTCGTTTCAACGGTTAGTGTTATCTAAGGTTATCAGCCGAAGTAGGGTAAATCAACTTCGCTTTCTGATTTTCTCTGGCAGACTAGCGAAGGTGGAAAAAGCGGACGTTATATCCGTTAGTTCTGAACCTAAGGCAATATAGGAGTAAGGGTTCTGGTTGTGGTAGAGTACGTTATCCGAATGCCACTCGGTAAGGTACCGTACCCCTGTGTCCATTGAAGAAGGAGCTGTTTCCTTATAGACTTTGCCTGTTGGATGGAGGAAAAAGACACGTCCGTTGAGTAGAATCCGGGCTGTAAAGTCGGTATCCGCTAATCGGATTGTGGCATTATTGATGAGATTTTGCGTATTCATATGTCCCGCTAACCGTGATTTGTCAAACCCCATGTTTGGGGCCAAGAGTATTTTACCATGTTTAGCACAAGACTGGGTTTTTCATTAAATGATGAGAAATAAGCAGGGACATAAATACTAATGAAGAAGAACGCCCCGAATAATTGGGGCGTTCTTCTATTCTATAATTTTCAGCACATGATTCCATGCTGTTTGGGATGCTTCAAGGTAATCTCGGTCAGCAGATTCCGTGTTCAATTTCTGCTGGGTTGCAGAGATTTCCTTCTGACACCGGAGTTTCAGCAGTGGAAGGAAAATGTCCTCCCCGCAGTCCTTCCGGTTTTCGATCAAGATTTTGACCGCATCCGCCACATTTTTCCGCGCTAGGCAGGTAGCCATGTTGATTGTGAAATTCGGAGGCATTTTTTCCGGCGGAAGAAATGCAACTTGCTGTGCTTGAATATAATCACTGACCCAATAGGAAGTGAGTATTTTAAGCGATAGCGTCTTCACGCGGTCCGGCTCCATCACCTGAACGGTTTCTAGCATTGTAGGCCTTTCTGTCTGTTTCTGTCATGGAAAGCTGGGGCCTAAGATGCGAGACTAGTTCTTCCCATGTTCTTTTACTTAGAAGGATCCGCTCAATCTCTTCCCGCTTCCCGTTCTTGTGGAAATGCTGGATTTTAACTGCCGGGTCTTTCTTGCGGTAGGAGACAGAAATATTGGAAACAACATTGTTTTCCACGCGAATAAAATTGGATACTAGCGTAGAACGCTCGGGGGAAACCCTTTTTGGTCGGTAACCTGCCGCGAGCGCGGTGTCAATGATCTTCTTACGGTTATTGGCTATTTTGATAAACATTTCTGCCCTCCTTTCCTATTAGTTCAAGTATTCTATGAGTAAGACTTATTCCCATTAAATCAGATGTTGGAGATAGATGTCAACCAGTAGTAAAAATTGTGGTTTAAGCAGATATTAAAGGCGAAGGCCTCTCCTTGGTGTTCGGTTGCTTACGAGGAGAGGTCTTCGCCATGATATATGGATTTGGCAGTGCTGAAAACGACAGGTTTTATCAACCTAAGACGGTTTCAAATCAAATTGAAACCACTTACGGTTGATACTTATACGAGTTGTTCTTCACTTGCTAAAATGGCTTCAATCGTGCGATGGAGATAGACTGCTATGCTTTCCAAATCCTCACCAAAACCTGTAGAAACCATGGTGATATCAAAATCTTCTGGTTGGCCGGAGTATGTTAGGACAATAGTGCGTTCCAAGGATGAGGGGAACTGGTCTGAAATCTCTGAGGTGTAATAGTTGCTATCAAACAGGGTGGAAATGGTTCTTTCCAGATACAAGGCAACCATTTCTAGATTTTCTCCTAGACCCTCTGACTCCAAACGAATATCGAGGTCAGAATCTATACCACTGAAAGTCAAAACTATCTTCTGTGCGGTGCTGGGTGAGTTGGGAATCATACTATTTACCTCATTACATATCTAGGTCATTGCTTCCCATACTTATCGGAATACCCTTATTTCCCCACGGGTTCAGGCACCGGGGAAAGACACCTTCATCCTAGAAAGATTCTGTCGCACCATCGGGTTTTGACATTCGGTAAGTTAGCGGCTATATTTATAGCAAATACCAGCGACTAACAGGAGATGCCGTGAAGATTGAAACAGCGAATCGCTTTGCTGTCATCAATAATCCCCAAAATGTCAAAGTTTTTGACGTTTATATTGATGGTTCATTCGGATCAGATTACACCTCAGGTGCCGAAAAACTCTCCCCTTACGGCTCCGGCTGGGTTATGACTGACAAAGATGTTGCTGAACCGCAACTTCTCGGGTACGGGATGACCCAGTTCTGGGATACTTATAACCCTAGTTCCGAAGTGGGAGAACTGCGTTCTATTGTCCAGTTCTTTGAAGGTATGAAACGACACTTCCCTCACATGTTGAACCGTAGTCACAAATACCATGTCATCTGCGATAACATGAACCTCATCCACATGGCAAATAAGTCAGTAACCAATCTCGACACCGCTCGCTCTGCTTCGGAAAAATACGGCAAGGATTACGCTAGGCTTCGCTCTTTTATGGCTCAAACCAATATCACCTTTGAATGGGTGAAAGGTCATGCCACGAACAAATTCAACTGCTTCGCGGACACCATGGCTTACAAGGCATACCGGATGGGGCATCTCGGACACGAATTGAATACGCTGGGGCGTTTTTGTTTCATCACTAGCCTGATTATTAAACGAAAATTGGTCGGGGAAGGTGAGCGTGAAAAACTCAAGAGCGAGATGTTCCTCATCCGCAGGAAACTCCACGCACCCAAAATTTCCGTTCATCAGAACCCTCAACTTATGGAACGATGGAATCAGGGGAACACTCTCCGCATTGGTATCGCGTCTGTCAAATCTGAACGGAATAACATCCATCAGGGGGTTGTTTTCAGTAAGGATGGTGGTAAAACAACGGCCATCGGAACGCAGGTTATTGAGGACATCACGATGAGCAAAATGGCTCTTCAAATGCGTGCCATCCAGCAGGCTTTGTTTGATTACCGGACAGCAGAGGGCGTGGATGTCTCCACCCCGCTGACCATTCTCACTAACATCAAATCCATCCCGCCTATCATCAACTCTCTGCGTAAGGGTGTCATCCCCAACACCTCTTGTGCGAAATTGGTTGCCGAAATTGAAAACATGAAAGCATTGATGACTGGTATGACAATCAGGGCTGTTTTTGATGGTGATATTACGGTATCTGAAATGACTCATCGTGCTCTGGAAATAGCTCACACCAGTGCCACCCAAGCACTACCCACTACGGTACTTACCGCGCAGTAGTCATTTAGGCCAACACTGAATATGATATAATATTTAGTGTTGGCCTAGGTGGTTGACTAGACAACATCCAAACGTTAAAGGATAGAAGAAATTGGCGCAGCAGAAAAAGAAGAACGCTTCTAAGGGGCATAGCAAGAAGGCTCCAAATACCCGGTCGGGTAATCCGGAGATCGCCTCCAAAGCTCGTGAGATTGAGCAGAAAAAGAAGGCTAAGAATTACCGGGAGCCGAAGCCGGTCGGTGCCAGTTTTAGAAAGTTCTCACAGGTAATTATCGTTGTGGCAATATTGGCTGGCCTGTTACTAAGCGGTCTCGGCTCTCTCGCCAGTTTCCGCAACGACAGCCCCGATCCCGTTGATATGTCCAATACATTGACAGATGTTAACGGTACGCCCCTGAACGGGGTGCCTGTTGAGACAGGAAATGGGGAACCAAGCGAAGTTGAGGGTCTGGTTACTGACACCGCGCAGACATCCCCCGTAGAGGTTCTCACAGAAGAACCTGCTAAGTAAAAGCGAAGGCCCGACAATTATTGTCGGGCCTTCGTCCTATGTTTAGCGAACAGCTTTGTGATAGTTGGTGAGATAGTTTGTCACCACATTCACAGAAGTCACCTCATTGACATTACGCACCGCTAAGAGCGGGAAATTTTTGACTTTCTGGTTCTTTTCCTCGGACCGGAAGATAAAAATAGAGAGGGACACAGACGCTTCAATGAGCATAATCAAATCATGGTTAGGATATTTTTTGACCAAGGTGTAAATGTTGTTCTCCACAGAGTGTTGCTTGAACCCCATCTTCTCTACTTTTGAGATTACAGCTTGAGCCTTACTCTGGTTCCGCTCTCGTGTGGAGTTACCCCATAAGTAGTTGGCTTTCGCTTCCAGCAGATCACAGGCAATCATGGTATCCGCTTCATTAGCGATATGGATATAAGCGGCAGTATATCCACTGTCCTTCTCAAAGACATCACAATAGCAAATGTTCAAAATTGAAAGATGAGGATTATAGGAGACAAATACTTCCCAGTTGGAGTTATCCCCGCGTTTATAGAAGTACTGAAATCCAAGTTCCTCGTTGCCTTCTTTGTTGTTTCTGAATTCATCATCCGCGAATCCAAGCTGTCCTAGCTTATGTACCACTGGGGCGAGCATATCTGACATATATGTTTCCTTTCCGACCATAATCCATATCGGATTATGTCGGGAAATCCAGACATGGCCGTGCTGAAGACGTTAGGTAATAACTATTGGCTACCCAAAAACCCGAGAGGAACACTCATGAGCCTACCAACCCCACCGCACCGCCGGCCGTACCTCGCTGCTCCTGAGCCGCTTCAATATGATGACAGCCTCGAATCCGGGCTGGAAGATATCCCCCGCACCCCCGGTATGGATGTTCCCATGGGAGGGGTGGTTCAGGATGTTCGCGGACGACGAGCCTCCCTGTATTCCACCATCCTTGGAGCGGTTGGCATCACCACCCTCGTGACGGGATTCTTTGGTTTCTGGCTCCTCTTCGTACCCTTCATTTTCTCGGGTCTTGCCATCTGGCAGGCTAAGGTGGCGAAGAAGTATGGGGAGAAATCCATGTGGGGCATGACGCTAGGTGTAATTGGTGTCAGTATCGCAGTTCTAGGGGTTGTTCTGATGGTTCTGTTAGTCGTGCTTGGATTTGCGTTATTCTCGTTATTCTCCTAAAAGACAAAAAGGCCCCTCTCCAATGGAGAGGGGCCTTTTTGGTTCTACTTCTTAGTAACCTCAACGGGGGTCAGGTCGTTAGCGGTGAAGCCCTTCAGGTAATAACCCTGAGGGTTACCGCCAACCTGTACAAGACGGTATGTAACACCCGTGACACCAGTGATAACGAACAGTGAATCCTCGGGGTATTTGTACTTCTTGACGAGGTGGGCGGGCAGTTCCACGATGGCTCCGACGAGAAGCCGCTTCGGGGTGAACTTTTCCTTCTCCTCATCGGTTGCTTCACGGAATACGACATCCTTGGCACGCATCTGTCCGACACGGAACAGAACGGGTGAGCCTGTGCTCGCACTCATGTCCTTGACGAGCACGTTGGTCTGCTTCTGTTCAAGGACGAAGTAATCCTTACCGCCATAGGTGAAAACGGAGGAAGTCTTGAAATCCCACACGTTCATACGCTTGTTTTCTTCAAGAGGTACCAGCACGGGCTTGTAATCAGCGGCGGTAGCGGGTCGGAAAGACAGCTGGCTCTTGCGGTAGCGGCGAGGTTCAATGGCGACGGTGCTACCGTCACTCACACGGGTTGCTCGCACGGTGACCTTGTTAACCTTGTTAATAAGGTATTCCACGTTGC
>JACRYO010001169.1_pt1 | contig 23256 bp, 28 predicted proteins | sample 8023221 | NCBI WGS metagenome assembly JACRYO01 (sample SAMN15823180, study PRJNA655841) | gut metagenome | isolation source: fecal sample D85 from dog with diarrhoea from SPCA | host: Canis lupus familiaris | place: South Africa: Mmabatho, Mahikeng | collected 2019-09 | reverse complement strand
GGTATTTGGAGGACACCGCTGATGAAAATAAGCCTTTCCCCGTGGGACAAGGCCTAGTAGGGGAAGACCGACCAGAACTTGCCGTACCTAGCAATTACTGGCAGGAAGTGTTTCTTCCCATGGAAGGACAAGTAACTGATTGGCCGGGTAACACCTTAAAAATTTCCGCCGAAGATATTAAACGAGACCAAAATATCAAAGCATGGATTTACCCATCAGATGTTTCCATGGAGGACGATAGGGCAATTGAAGTCGATCTTACCCCCAATGAAACTACGCGAGAACCAGTCTATAACCTTCTCATTCCCACCAACCTATCCACAGGAACGTACATTGTCCGGATTCAAGGATATGAGAAGATCCACTTCTTTGAAATACTAATTATCCCCTACGGAGAACTACACGCACGATGAGTACAAACAATGACCTACCCGACGCAATGGAAACAACCCGCCGTTCCCGAAAAACCCAGCATAACCAGCTACCCAAATTTTCTCTGAGTAAATTCTCTATGAACAATAAAGTAAAAGTGGGAATAGCTGTCATCCTTGCTGTTCTGATTGCGTTACTAGCAGGTAAAGTCATTACCAGTTTTAGTACCAAAGATCTCAGTGAAAAAGTATCAGTCAGCAAATGGGCAAACTTCGAAAATGTGAAATCGGTGGAAGGATTCACTGATCCCGCCCCACGAAGTTATACGGGAGCAACCGCGTTGGTTGCTAAACAAACGACGAACAGTATCACGAAAAATGATGGAAGCTGTGAGTTTTTTGGGCAGATTAGCCATATACCTTCCTACAACGCTGGGCGGGGTGACCGTTACCTAAGCGAAAATTATCTCTACACCCTTGCCGAAGGAAATGGGGTAACTCCCGAACTTGATAGCGTAAAATTCAAATCAAAGTCGGGTAAGATTGAAGCTGTTAACGCCTCCTACGAATACGAAACTGTCGTAACTAAGGGCACCAGCGAGGAAACTGAAACAATCAAAAAATACCGTTCAGTTGCCGTTAGGGTCTTCGATTCAGCGGTTGAGATTGACGGGTTGGAAACCTCCTCGGAGGGACAATTTGGTTCTGACCCGAAGAAAGGGCTGCCCGTAGTTGTTTTCACCTATGAGTGTAACAGTGAAAATGATTTCTCTGAGAAAGACTTGAAGAAGCTCATCTCCTCTACCACGGTTGATTTGAACGCTAGTGATATGCCTGAATACGATAACGGACAGGAACCAGTACAGGATGACCCCTCTGAAACATCTCAACCAGTGGAGGTAACTTCCACTGAACCAGCACAAGAAGCCCCAGTGGTTGAAGAACCGGTACAGGACGAAACCGTTGAAACCGAAACAGAAGTTTTTGATGAAACTGACCAAGCGGAACCAGAAGTCATAGACGAAACTGTTCTGGAGGAAGCTCCTATGGATGAATCATCAGAATAATAATACAAAATAGTGAAGGCCGCTCTTTGAGCGGCCTTCACTATTTACTGACTGGAAATTGCTTTCGCTTTATCTTCTTCATTTTGTAAAGCGAAGTCAATGCCCTCCGGGCTAATCGCTCTTACCGTAAGCCAACCGTTATCATCAAGTTTCTCGGTATAGTTATCTTGTAGTCCATCCAGCATGTCGAGGAACTCATGGATTCCTTCGATACCTCCCATGCGTTCAAGGGTGTCAGCGTGATTGGTGAGAAGTTCTGCCCGGTCCTCATCATTTACTGTCAGAGTTAGATACTCAATAGCAAGTTCAACTTCTTCCCGACTGCGCTTTTCATGATTTCGGAAAGATGGGTTTCTGCGCCTCATATGAATTTGCGCCTTGCGGTCTGAAGCCTTAACTTTACGTACCTTATTTTTCCGTGATTTAGCCATTTACTCTATCCTTTATGCGGGTATATTACTTTCTTCTGCTATCGTCTTAGACGAGGGAAGATAATATCTTATGATACACTAGGTAGAGCAAAATCCCACGAAACTGAAAGCAGTGTATGTCTCGTAATAACGCAGGGTCTAACGTTTTTCTTGCTGACCTAATGAATGATAATGATTCCGCTGACGAATTTATCCAGCAAAGTAAAGTGAAGCGGTTCGCTTCCTATATTGCGGGGGTAATTGGCGTATCCATCGCCGTAGCATTTCTGATGGTCCCTGTTGGGGCCACTGTTGCCATTGCAGGCAACGCCGGCGTGGATTACTGGGATGGTCTTGAAAGCGTGCTGGAAGCGGCTGAGAACCCGCTTCCCCAGCGAACCATCCTCCTCGACAAGAATGGCAAGGAATTCGCACAGTTCTATTCTGAGAACCGGCAGAACATTGCCCTTGACTCTGTTGATCCGTTGTTCGTTAAAGCTTTGCTGGCAACGGAAGACTCCCGTTTCTATGAAAACAATGGTTTCGACTCTGTGGCATTAGCGCGGTCATTTTTCTCTACCGCATCTGGTGGTCAGAAGCAGGGCGCCTCGGGTATTACTCAACAGCTTGTAAAGAACATCCAAATTCTTAACGCTGAAACTGAAGAGGATCTTGCTAAGGTTAATTCCCGTGTGATTAGTACCAAGGTACAGGAAATAAAGTACGCGGTATATCTTGAAGAGAAGTATACTAAGGAAGAAATCCTTGAAATGTACCTCAACACGGTATATTTCGGTAACCGAGCATATGGGCTTCACGCTGCGGCTCAAACGTATTTCTCTACCACCCCCGATAAGCTAACCCTCTCTCAGATTGCTACCCTCGTGGGTGTAGTCAACAACCCAACTATTTATGACCCCATTAACGCCCCCGAAGGTAGTGAGGCTCGTAAGAATATGGTATTGGGCCGATTGCTGACGGTGGGGGATATCGATCAGGCTACCTATGATAAGGAAGTTGCCGCTCCCGTAGAACTGAAACCGGGTACCACCATGAACGGTTGCGGACAGTCTGCCTACCCATATTATTGTGAATTGGTGCGACAGGAGATTTTGAATAACGAAGCTTTCGGTGAAAGCCGTGAGGTACGTGAGAAAACTTTGGAGCGTGGTGGTTTGACTATCACTACGGCGATGGACCCCAACGCTATGAATATCGCCCGTGAAGAGGTCAGTGCCGCTTATGAGGATACTAACCGTGTTGGCTCCGCTATCGCCACCGTGGAACCGGGTACAGGTCGTATCACAGCCATTGCTCAGAACCGTAGTTGGGGTAACGGTGAAGGAAAAACCGAGGTGATTTACGCTACCAGTAAGCGTCAGACAGGTTCATCCTTTAAGGCTTTCACACTGGCTACCGCCATGGAGCAGGGTATCCCCGTGACTTCTAAAATGAATAGCAATTCGTATTACACCCCGCCTGCTGGTTTCACCGCCCCTGACGGTGGCTTCTCCAACTTCGGGTTCTATAATTACGGTATGGTTGATGGGTACCAAGCAACTAAGATGTCCATGAACGTGTGGTTTGTCCGCATGATGGAACGTACTGGTGTTATCCCCGTCGCTGAGCTAGCGAATCGTTTGGGGCTGTCCATCCCCACAGAAGGTGAGGGCGCGGTTAATCCCGCTACGCTTTCCCTAACCTTGGGAGCTTGGGAGTCCAGTCCGATTGAAATGGCAAATGCGTATGCTACGTTCGCTGCTAGCGGTGTCAAGTGTAATCCTGTGTCCATTGTTTCAGCGGTGGATACTAAGACGGGTGAGCCTGTCAAGGTATCCGATCCTGACTGCCATCAGGAGATTATGCCGAACATCGCTAACACTGTGGCCGCTGTTCTGCAGGAACCACTAAAAGAAGGTGGCTCAGCTGCTAAGCTAGGTCCAGCACTAGATGGTGGTCGTCAGGTTGCTGCCAAGACTGGTACTACTAACTCTTATGCTGATGCGTGGATGGTGGGATTCACTCCGCAGTATTCCACAGCAGTTTGGACAGGTGACCCTCGCGGTGGTGCGGCTTACCCACTGACTGAATTTGTTCAGTATGGTGTATGGCTGTCAGGTGGTATTTCAGGTGACGGCTCCACCGCATCAGGTCCGCTATGGAAGGGTGTTATGAATCGTATCCATGAAGGCTTGGAGAGTAAGAGGTTCCCCGCACCCTCTAACTCTGTTGGCTCTGCTATCACTGCACGTTCTGTTCCCGATGTCGTGGGTCTAGATGTTGACCATGCGATTACCACGCTTCAAAAGTATGGTTTTGTCCCGAAGATTTCAACGGAAACCGCTGGTGATGCTACTATTCTGGATAAGAACATTGTTGTTTCGCAAAACCCTCGTGGTGGCGGAAACGGCTCGCACCATCAGGAAATTACGCTGACACTCTCTCCGGGTTCAGATGTAGGCATGAAAATTTTGACCGAAGAAGAATCTAAGAATGAAGAGGGAACAAAGAATGAGTAAAATGAATGCCGGAAAGTGGGCTTTCCCATTGGCTTTCACCACTCTGCTTGTCCTGAGTGTAGCCATCACCTTACTGCTATCCTCGCTGGGGCTGCCTATCATCCATAAGGAGAAACCTGTTGAGGCGGCTCCTGAGGCCCCCGCTGAGGTGGTCTCACAGTGGAAGCAGTCTCCTGCTATGCTAGGCCTCACCAAGGCTCTTAACGAGCCTCCTGAGGGATGGCAGGGGAACGGAGAGATTCTTACCTCACCGCAGACCCCCTACCCGTTCTCCTGCCCCACTGATGGAGTGAATCCTGTTATCGCTCTCTCCAAAAACTTCACTGCCTCCGGAACATCCATTGAGGTAATGACAACGGTATATTCCGCCGGCCTCGCTCATCAGGGGTGGAAGGATAAATTCAATAAGGCACCCGGTTGTGCTGGCGGGGATGCATATTACACGATTGGCAATCTTGATGGTCTCGGGGCCGAAGCATATCAGGTAAATGTTTCCAAAGCTGGCAACAGCACAAAACTTATCATCTGGCGTTACGGGGATATTATTACTTACCTAATCGCGGATTCAAACAACGGTAATGCTTACAATCTAGCACAGGGTTTCCATGAAAATATGCTTACAAAGCTGGACAATTCATGCCTCGCAGAGGAATATCCTGAAACGGATAACTCCCGCTCACCGTTCGCAAACGTTGAATTCAAGGGCTACTACAAGCCTCAGAATGTGGAAGTAGCAAAACTGCCTCTGCCAACAATTCCCGAAAACATGAAAGGTGTAGCCAAGACTCCTATCCCTGCACCCGAAGTTGAAGTCAAAGATGTGGAAGTTCCTATCAAGCCCACTGAATATCCGGTATGGCCTGAACTACCCGTATCCGTAGAGAAGCCGGAAGTTCCGCAGGCACCTGCCGCTGAATCACCGTACAAGAAGGATATTCTCATTAAGGCCAAGGACGTAAATGGCCCCGGTTGTGGTTGGGCTTTCACTGGCTCTGTTGTCCCGAACTTCGATGAAGCATCTGCGAAAACCTACAATGACCAGAAGGCTACCGAAGCGAAGTCTGAAATCAATGCCTCAGCGAAGCAGTGGCAGAAAGATGTCCTCGCTTATTGGGAGGCTTATGCGAAGTTGAAGGAAGCCGCTCCCGTATGGAATACCTATGTTGATGAAGTCAATAGCGTTCGAGAAGCATGGGCGAAGATTGAAACTGATTGGGCTAACTATCGTGAAGCTAAGGCGATTTGGGATGCTCTCACCGCTGAGCGTAACGATTTCTTGAACCGCCAGAAGGAAGCTCAGAAGTCCTATGACGATCTTATCAAGAAGTGTGAGGCACAGGATAAGGCGGACAAGGAAAAGGCTGAGGAAGAGAAGAAGAATAAGGACAACCCTAAGCCTTCACCAACTCCAACTCCAACCCCGTCTGCAACTTCCGATGGTAAGGAACCAGCAGTGGAAACGGAGCCAGTAAGGTATGACTGTCCCGCTGAACGCCCAGAGATTCTAGATCAGGCGGCTCCCGCCGATCCCGGTCCTGAACCTGCCACTCCTGCGGACCCCCGTCCAAAGGAATACCAGAACTAAGTATTAAATAACTGTGGGAACGTCATATGACGTTCCCACAGTTATTTAATCTTCATCCTTTGGTTTCTCATACACCTTAGAGGCATCTTTACTAGCGAGTTTGTTGGCCCATTCCAGTGATTCAAGCTGTCTGGTGTGCCGGGCCTTAACTTCGGCTTTCTCTTCCGGGGTTTTAGCCATTTTGGCTTTTACCTGAAAATCAGCGTCAATTTTAGCTTTGAATTCCTTCCGCAATTTCGTGAAGGTTTTCTCATTTAAAGATTTGGCGAGGACTTCGCGGGACACAGGATTGTCGGACTTGTTATTTGCTTTATGGGCATCATCAGCTAGTTTCTGATATTTCTTCAAATACTTAGCGGTGCTGACTAGATCCTGTTCAGACTTGAGGAAGCTTTTCTCGTAGGTGTCAAACCCTTTGGTGCTTTCCGAGAGTTCCCGAACTTGTGCCTGAGTAGGCTCGGTACTAGCATAGTAGTAGATTTTCCGCTCATTGATGTTGCCCATAGCGGATTCAATGGATTTTGCTACGTTCTCATACCGTTCAGCGTTGAATTCAATATCATCTTTGTTTTTAGAGATGCGAATGGAATCCGAGAGCTTCTCGGCGTGCTCAACAACACTTTCGGCACGAGCAATAGCGGTCGCTAAATTCTTCTTGCCGTTGTTGGTACAACGACTTCCGGGGAGTGGATTACACATGATTTTCCTTTCATCATATGGTAATCCTCTAACCCCGGAAGAGAAATAGATCACATTTTACTGCAGTTATTTCTTGCGGTTGTTCACGAACTGTTCCAAAAGTGACAAATCCTCGGGGTTATCGAACGCGATACCCTGAGCAATAGTTGATTTCAGTGATTCATTATGGCGGCGCTTGCCGAGCTTTTCCAAGGTGGTAATCAGTCGGCCGGCAGAATAAGCTGCCCGACTTCGGTCAAGAACCATAGGCATATGGAACAACTCCAAAACAAGATTTTCTTCATTGAAATCACTGGCTCGGAAGACAATCTTTTTCTCACTGTCATAATCATCCTCAGCAATAATCATAGCGTCGAAAAGTACTGCTTGAAAAACATTGTTAGTAAACAATGTTGCCGCATCTTTTTGTCGCAGAACAGGGAAAACCTCGTTGGGGAATTGGAAGAAAGCCGCTAGCAGTGATTTCTCATTCCACTCCGCCAATGAAAGTTTCCGGACGGGAGTAGGTACAGAAACGTCAGCAGAGGGCGTTACAGGGGCCGTAGCGACGGGCTGAGCGGGTACGGTGCTCTGTGTATCACTGTACTCGTTGTACCCGTCATAATCATCAGGCGGATATTCACCTTCCTCATAATCTGGCGGCGGGGTATCATCATAATATCCAGCATCAGGGCTATGGTACTCAGGTTCAGGTTCCCGCACAGGGAAGTCATCGTGAGATACAGCGGGTTGAGCGGGTTCAAAGATAACACTCTCCGTAGGGGCAACAAAGTAATCATGGTTCTCCCTCGGGTCAGCGTCCTGCGCTGCTCGTGCCCTATTCTGGTAAGCAGGTAAATGCTCCATCGGAACACCTGACAAAAACGCAATCTTCCTACGATAGGATTCATAAATCGCAATCTCATCAATGGAAGCAATAATTGCCATTGATTCCTTAACAAAACTCTGCCGACCCTCAATCTCGGTAAGATCATGGTTTTTCATGGCATGGCGAATCATAAATTCGGTAATCGGAACCTGTTCTTCTTCCAACAGGGTGAGCAAAGCTTCATCACCTTCCTCCAGCCTGAATTCCACAGGGTCACCCTGTGGTAGGGAAACAACGTAGGAGCGGTCGCGGATAGAAGGTTTGATATCGAAAACTCGGGTAGCTGCTTTAACACCTGCGGCATCACCGTCAAAGACAAAAACAAACCGGCCGTTCTTCTGTGAATCAAAATCATCAATCATACGGCGGATAATAGCGGCATGGTCGGAACCAAAAGCGGTACCACAGGAGGCTACGGTATTCGTTTTCCCCACAGCGGCTAGAGCCATTACATCAGCGGCACCTTCCACCACGTAGCAGGTTTTCTCATCAACGATTTTCTTTTTGGCAAGGTCCAGTCCGTAAAGCACTTTAGACTTGTTGTAGAGAATCGTCTGCGAGGTGTTCAGATACTTAGGGTTATCTTCTTCACGCAACCGACGACCAGAAAAACCGATGGGTTTGCCCTGAATGTTGCGGATTTCCCATAGCAGACGGTGGCGGAAACGGTCAATGAGTTTCTGCGTCTTATCCGAACGGAACGCAAGACCAGCATCAATAATCTGATCCTCGGTGAAACCTTGCTTCACAAGGTACTTACTGAGCATGTCAAATCCATCGGGGGCATATCCCATACCGAAATCTTCAAGCCATGTTTCTCGACCTTCAACATGAAGGTAATTTCTACCCGCGAGGTTAGTCTTTGCGGGATGGTCTTCGGGTAGGTTGGCGAACATAGTTCGGAAGAAATGAGCGGCGGCTCCAACACAGCGAAGGTAATCCTTCTTGTGCATATAGTCGGGGTCTTCACCTTGGGTGTTCTCCACAACAATTCCTGCTTCCTCAGCAAGGTATTCCACGGCCCCCGTGAAATTATACCCATCCACTTCCTGTACGAAAGCAATGGCATCACCGCTGGCACCACAGCCGAAGCAATGATAGGTTTGGGAATCTGGGTTCACGTTAAAAGAAGGGCTTCGCTCACTGTGAACGGGGCATAGTCCCTTATACCGAGAACCTGCCCGGGTGAGGGCGACACCCTTGGATTCGATCAGGGCAACAATGTCTGTTTGCTCTCGTACTTGGTTGATAGTTTCACGCGAAATCATAATACATCTATCGTACCATAGCCTTGATCTAGTAGGGTTTTCCGATACTAGATAAAGGCCTAATGATATAGTTAGGCATTGAACTAACCACCAAAAACTGATAAAGGAAAAACCTTGAGTGAAAATACTGCCCACACGGGGGACCAGAAGGTAGGAGAATTCATCTCCGCAGCATCAAAAAACCCGGTTAAGGCCCCCACCGATAAAATTATTCACAAGTACAAATGGACGGGCGAAGAGAAGACCATTGTTGGCACCCTTTTTGTCGCCGCTGTGGTATTAGCCGTTGTAGGCTTGGTCGCCGGAAATATCGCCGCCTACATTGGTGCCGGCGTGGTTCTGGTATTGGGTGCCCTAGTAACACGTCTAGGATTAAAGCGTAAGAGCAAGTCTCGGCTAATCGCCCTCTTTGATTCAAATACTGGCATTCTCTCCGTGGAAGGTAACGGATTAAGCGCTTCCCACAATAACGGCAACCTCAACACTGCACGTAATCTGTTCGTTAAGAAGGTTGCTGTCCGCGATGAAAATATTGACCCGAAGGACTTCTTGGGAATTAGTTTCGGTGGAAGCAAGAAAATGATGATTCCAATGCGACTGGTTGCTCAGGAACCGCTTTTGGGAATCCTTACACCGTATATTGAGAAGCAAAGCGAAATCCGTGGGTCAGATAAACTCTTGGAAGCATTCTTGGAAGCCGCTAAGATCTATAAGGGCTAAACGAACACAAGTACGAGTAATAGGGCTGACAAGCACAGGATTGAACCTGCGATTGCCAGCCCTATTCCGTTATGTGTCCAAATATTAAGATGGAACCGAACGCCATCCTCTGAAATAAATAGGGGGACACGTTCGCGCTTACGCAAGGCGAAGAGAGCGGGGTCGGTTGCCATAAATTCCTGACCGCGCCAATACCATGCTACTGACGCACGGAACCACTTATGGATTGTGATGACATGCCCATTAACTTTACGCATTTTACTAAATGATTTGTGTTTATAGTAGCCACGAACCAGCATGTACAGCCCTAGACTGAACACATTGATAATAAGCAGAGCGGAGATGCCACGAATAACCAATTCTTCTATCATCATTACCCGCAATGCCCGGTAAGAACTTTGCGGTCTTTCAGACTGACATGCCAGTATTCCGATGGATTACCCTTATGGTATCCCTCCACACAAGGTTTATTGCCGTTCGCTGCGGTGGCGGGGAAAATCTGAATCATGCTCTCGGGTTTAATATCCACATTCAATACTGATTTGAGGGTAGTGGGAGTGACAGTAGGGTATTTACCAGTAAAACTCTTGTCATCTTCCATTGCATAGGCAACGGTGGAGAGGTCAGCTTTGAGGCTGACTTCATAGGAGCTTTTACGCTGGGCAAGGTAGCTTGGTACGGCGATGGCCACGAGTACAGCAAGAATGGCGAGAACCACGAGTATTTCAATCATGGTCACGCCAGACTCTTTATTTGCGGGTTGAAACTTCATCGGGACAATCTCCAAAACGATTATAAGTGTGATCTATATATCGTCACGAGGACGTTTACCATTTCGTTACCGATAAGTATTAACGTTGTCCCTGTTCCCTATGATAAGATAAAATTTATGATTTTTACGAGAAGAAAGTTTTTTGTTGCATCAGCCGCCGTAGCAGTAACAGCAATTACAGCATTTGCAGCCCCGCCGGAAGAACCACAAAGAAACAATAATACAATTCAGGTATCACTGATTACCAAACTTACAGAGATCAATCCACCCACTACATCCGTTGTCGCTAACCCTCACGCAACCATTAACTTCAACCGTGATGCAGTGACCTCAATTAAGAAACCAGAGCCAAAGCCTGCTCCTAAGCCGGAACCTAAGAAGGTTGAAACTCCAGCTCCCGCACCTGCACCCGCTCCTGCGGCTGAACCAGAGCCAATCCTTGAAGCCCCCATGCTGGCCGCAACGGTGGCCGAAGTTCCCTCCGGCGGAGATACCTCAGTTGCCGCATCCAAAGAATTCGCTCGAGCCACCCTCGCCGCTAAGGGTCTGGGAGAAAACGAATTCATGTGCCTAGATAACCTGTGGGAGCGTGAATCCAATTGGAATTACACCGCTGATAACCCCACCAGTGACGCTTATGGTATTCCACAGTCACTACCGGGTGAAAAGATGGCTGAATTCGGTGCTGACTGGGCAACTAACCCTCAGACTCAGATCAAATGGGGGCTAAGCTATATTGAAGGCCGTTATGGCGCTCCATGTAACGCATGGGGCCACTCCGAAGCGGTTGGCTGGTATTAGAATTACCCGTAATCTTCCGATATATTTACCAATTCTATGACAACCTAACTGATGGAAAGAAAAATGGCTGATAATTCTATAATTGACCTGCCTCTAAATGAAGATGGGACAGGCTACGACCGTGAAGCGGTTGATGCTTACCTCGCTGAAATTGATGCTCATGTCACCGCTAAAAACGACGAGTATGAGACCAAAATCGCCCAGCTTGAGGCTAAATCTGATATGGCTCAGACGACAACTATTCTCACTAATGCCAGCAATACCGCGCAGGTATATGTAGAGGAAGCCAGAGCCAAGGCAGATAATATTTTGCGGGAAACTGAGGAAAATTCCGCTTCCACAATGCAAGAAGCTGAATTGAAGGCCAAGTCAATGATTGATGAAGCCAAGAGGGAAGCTTCTCTCCTGATTGCAACGGCGGAACGCACCGGCCGTAGCCGCATTGCGGATGCTGACCGGCGTGCCGGTAACGCTATCGAGGAAGCCCTCACGAAGGTACAGGCTCTTGTCGGATCAGCACAAACAAAGCTCCGTGAGGCAACCGCTCGGGCTGATCACCTGACCGGGGAAGCGGAGCGCCGTTACGCGGATGCCGTTTCTATGGCAGGTAGTCTAACCGCTGAAGCGGATGATTACAATGACCGGGTTCGTGCCGAAGCTGATGAGTATGCTGAAAATACCCGGCGGGAGGCACATGAATCTGCTGCCGCCACACGCATGACCGCTGACCGTATTCTTAATGAGGCACAGGCGGAGTCCATCCGTTTGCGTCGTGATGCTGAAACCGAATATGACGAAAAGATGGCTTCCATTACCGCTGACCTCGCCGCCGGCCGTTTGGCTTTGGAGCACTTCCAGAACTACTACGATGATTCGCTGGCCCGGTTGATGGCGTTCTACGGTGGCAAGATGAATGAAGTCGAGACATTGGCTCAGTTCCGGTTCCCCGATGGTTATGATGAGACTGAGCGTGAGGGTGTAGTTCCTGATGAAGTTGAGGAGGACACCTCCCACGATTTCTCCCAGTTCAGTGCTGTTCAGTACGATGATTCCGAACCTCCCGCTCACCTGACCGCCGGACCTGAGCGGGAAACCATTTCCATTGATGATCTTGATGACTTGGATGACATGATTGCTGCGGCAACCACTCCAGTGTCCGAGATTGAACTTGAAGATGATGAAATAGAATTGGACGGAAAGTAAATATGCCATTTCCTGTAACAGCACCGGTTCCAGTGATGTACCAATGGGAGAATATTAAAGATTCCCTAGTCAGCACGCTCAGGGAAACCAACATCACTGAGGGGTTTGATCATCTGTGTGATCACTACGCATGGTTGCTTCACATTACGAGTTGGAACTATGGGTTTGACTGGGATCCGAAGGAAAACGTTATCTCCCTAGAAATCCCTTTTGATGGCCGTCTTATGAACCTTGATACTACCAAGGACAGCGCAAATTATGATGATGACATCGCACAGGACGCTATTTCCCTGCTGATGTCACGATGTTTGGAATCAGTCCCAGTGAAACGATTGTTGGCTCACTTCCATAAGCAATAATGCGAATGCCTCTCCATTTGGAGGGGCATTCGTTGTTTAAACCCACTTATCTAACAGCTAAAAATCTAAGTGTTTGGTGCTACGGAAAAATTACGTGTTTTTCACCATAGGAATATTAGATGTTAGAAATACTTTGTAAGATTGATTTGGTTATTAGGAGAAAATCATGACTGCGGTTGAACTCATCGAAGATGCCATTACCCGCTCCGGTTTGGAATGTACAGTAGGTACAAATGAGGATGGACGAATTCGATGTAAGGTCAATGGCGTTGATTACACTCCGCAAGTAGCGGCGAACCTTTTTATCTCAGGTGGTTGGGATACCATCTGGAGCACGACAAAGGCAAAGCTGTAGCCGTGAAGTTGGTTAGGCGATAAAGTACCCTCTGAATGATTGGTAGCCGTTCAGGGGGTACTTTCTTGTTTAAGACAAGTACGAAAACTATCAAAAATGGTGATAGAGTATGTGTAACTTAAGGAGAAATTATGTGTCAAAAGGCAAGTGAAGGCGGGCGACGTTGTACTCCCGGGATAACCGCCGCTCAGCGTCGTAACATGGTGCGGCGCCTGAATCGGCTTAATCCTGATTCCCAAGCACATACAGAACTCTCCGAACGCATCGAGAATCTGGATAAAGCACGCGAAGAATACGGTGCCTGCGTAACCCCACTCGATATCCCAGTTCCAGAAGGCGTACACAGCATTCTGGATACCATCAACAGCAAAGGTTACACCCCTCTGCTTGTCGGAGGAACTGTTCGTGATGCTATGATTGGTGGAACCACTCCGAAAGATTTTGACATTGAAGTATATGGGGCGAACATTGATACCTTAGCGAAATCTCTTCGCTCCGCCGGGTATCGGGTAGATGAAGTCGGTAAAAGTTTTGGTGTCCTGAAAGTTACCACCAAAGACTCCGCCCGGGATGACATTGATATCAGTGTTCCCCGCCGTGATTCTCTCGTCGGGGCCGGTCACCGTGGATTTGAAGTGGAGATGGACGCAGAGATGAGTGTGGAAGAAGCCTCACAACGCCGAGACTTCACTTTCAATGCCCTCATGTGGGATTATCGCTATCAGGCAGTAATAGACCCGCACAACGGCACCCATGACCTCCAAGCAGGGGTTCTGCGTCATGTCTCCGATGCTTTTGCCGAGGATCCACTTCGCAGCCTGCGCGGATTCCAATTCGCCAGCCGGTTCAATATGACCATGGACCCGGAAACCTCTAAATTCTGCCAGAATCTTTACCCTCAGGCGAAAGATATGGCTGTTGAACGTATCGCAACCGAATGGCAGAAGTTCTATCACAAAGCTAAGCACCCCTCTCAGGGTATGAAAGCTCTGCGGGACATGGGGTGGAGCGGTCATGCCCCGGGGCTGGAAAAGGTCAATACCAAAGAACTCGGTGCTAAATTAGACCGTGCGCTTGAAGTATCCCAGCGGGATAATCTGAATGACCAAAAGAAAACCACTCTGCTCGCCGCTACCATCATGCGGGGAATGGATGATACTGAAGCCGAAGGTTTCGCACGAGCAACCCTCATCGGCAAGGAAAACCAACGGCTACCCCTTCACCTGCGTTCAGCCAATGTTCAGAAGAACATGAGCGATTATGAGGTTAAGCGTCTAGCTCAGCATTTGAGTAAAAAGGAACTCAATATAGCCGATTGGGCACGGTACGAGGATCTCAGTGGAGATAAGAACCTTGCACAGGACGTTCTTGGCAAAGCTCATACCCTTCATGTTGCTGACCATCAGGAAGAACCCTACCTGCAGGGGCGTAACCTGTTGCCAATGACTTCACGGAAGCCGGGTAAATGGGTAAGTCACCTGCTGGCGGAAGCTGAGGAAAAGCAATACCGTGGGGAATTTGCAAATGCTCAGGAAGCGCTGGCATGGGCGAAAGCGAAACTTGGATAAACCACCATTGTTTTGTTTTCGCAGATATCGGTGGAGGGACGCAGAAATGGAAGGTTTGTCGTGAATGAAGAACTAATGTCGGAATACCTTCAAGCGAAAATGCTGGTATCCCATCTGAAAAAGAAATTGGAACGGAAAACAAATCAAGCTAATCATTTAGGGACCGGGCATAAAAAACTGTGCCATATCCAAGACAAGTTGGATATGGCACAGGAAGTACAGCGGGATTGTTTAGCGAGGATTACCGAGTACCGAAAAGCCGGTTAACCCAACTCTTCTTCACAAAAATACGCTCTCGGTAGTATTTGAGTTCTTCAATGGATTCGCGGATATCATCCATCGCTGCGTGGGTGAGCATCTTCTTGTACCCCGCATCCTGATACCATGCCGCTGCGAGACCAGCAATCGTGGAAACATCATAGGAGCGGTAGTGAAGATGCCCGTAGCTCAGAGGAAGATTAGCCTCCAAAAAGTTTCGGTCAAGTGTAATAGAGTTACCCGCAATACGGGCGGTACGTGGCTCCGAGACGAAATTCTTGATGTATTCAAGCAGCATCGCATCCACTGTCTTCATATCAAGACCAAGAGGAAGCTTATCCCAAAGACCTGTTTTGTTGTGCATCTCCAGCACATAATCAGAGGTTTTAAGTTTCATGCGGGAAATCTGCAGGTCAGAGTGCTTGATAACCGCGTGGAAGCCCTTATCATCGAGAACGTTCAAGTCGCTGTCGGTAATGAGACAAGCAACTTCCAGTAGCTCATCATCACCAAAAGCCTTTACTCCCGTGGTTTCAACGTCGATCCAAATAATGCTTTCAGACATGGTTTCCTTTTCTATAAGACGTGTTCTCAGTGTAACTGACAATTCAGCTTGTGTAAACTACCTTCGTGATACCAGCTTCCTCAATAGCCTTCGCGCAGGCGTTACAGGGCTTAGACATCATCGGCTCACCCTGCTTATTAACCCGTGCGATGTACAATACGGACCCCGCAGGGTTACGCACCCGTGAGAGGGCATCAATTTCGGCATGTACGGAGATGTCGGTGCTCTTACCAGAGGCAAACATTTCATCAGCCAATGCCGCATCATTACGCCATTTATTCAACCCAATGGACAGTACGCTTCCACTTTTCACCACAACCGCTCCGTGACGCTGGGTACATTCTGAGGCCTCCGCCGTTTTCATGGCGAGGTTCAGGAAAGACTTCTGCGAGCGGGAGAACTGCTCCGGGGTGGTATCTACGTAAGCACTGTATTTCGGATTCATATCTTCATAGTAACAGGATATGTTCCAATAAGCAAAATCGAGGGATATAAATAAATACCACTTATACCGATAGCAAGAGTATCAATCGAAAACTAAGGAGTAAATTATGAAACTTGGAACAACTATTGCTTTGATTGTCATAGGTGCTGTCCTGTCCTTCGCGGTCACGGATTCCATTGCGGGGGTAGACCTCACCATGGTAGGGTACATTTGCATTGCCGGTGGTGTCTTGGGTATGATTCTTGTCCTGCTTACAGATAATCGTCGTCGGGTTAGTGAAACCCGAACTGTTGCTGATCCTGCGACCGGTGAGAGTGTAACTCGTAATGAAACCAAGGGTAACGCCCTATAAATAATAGTTAAAAAATAGTAAAAGGCGGCTTCGGTCGTCTTTTACTATTTAATACTTGCTTCAGTGGAATATAGGGTGTTAGAATATAGGTATGGACGCACTAACTTACTTCAAGAACGCCGAGCGGGAGCATAGAACTTTCGTCTCCCGCCGCTATGTCATCATCCGTTTAGATGGGAAAGCGTTTCATTCCTACACCCGTGGCCTTGATCGCCCTGTGGATGCTCAGCTAGTGTCCGCAATGGACCAGACCGCTACTTTCCTCTGTCAAGAAGTAAGTGGTGTAATCTTCGCCTACACCCAATCCGATGAAATCTCTTTGGTGATTGATACCTTTGACCGGCACGGAAACTTTGAACCGTGGCTAGGTGGTGGAATTCAAAAATTGGCCTCCATCACTGCTTCAATGGCAACCGCTCAGTTCAACCGTGTCCGCATGGAGCAGGGTTTCACCGATAAGGTGGCATACTTTGATGCTCGGACCATGGATTTTGATGACCTCCACGATGTCGCCGCTTACTGTGACTGGCGCCGTTCCGATGCCATCAAGAACTCTGTATCCATGGCCGCATACGCAATATTCCCCGAATCAAAGCTCGACGGGAAGAACACCAGCGAACGTATGTCCATGCTGTTCAACACCAAGAACCAGTGGGGGAACCTCCCCGAAGGATTCCGTTTCGGACGTTTCACGCACAAAGCATACCGGCAAGAATGGGTGACCTTTGTACATGGTAAAACCAAGGAAGAAGAATCTGTTCTTGTGTGGAGGTCAAATTGGGTTACTACGCCCGCTACCTGCGGATTCAACACTGACTTGATTGTTGAACGTCCCGAAGAAGCCAAAATCGCCTAACCAAAACACCGAAAGGAAATCCCCTATGCTTAAGGCATTCACAATTTTTGCAAAGTATAACGCTGAGGATAATGTCTCCGCTGGACATGATGAAATTTGGGCCGGCCCAGACCCCGAAGTTGTGTCAGCGGAAGATCTGGCGATTCTAGAATCACTGGGATGGTACCCTCATGACGAGTGTTTTCGTAAGTTCGTAAACTAAGAACATCACAGAGATTAGGCTCCGCAATCACACGGAGCCTAATCTCGTTTTTATTCAATTAACAATCAAAGGGGACACATGTACGATTCGTTTAAGATTTTTGAAAAATACGGTGATTCAAGCATTCACCAAGCCTCGCATAACCAAATATGGGCTGGTCCGCCCGTAGCGGAAGTATCCGCAGAGGATATAGCGTATCTTCAAAGTGTTGGGTGGAAGCCTGATGGAGATTGCTTCACAAAAACCATCTAAGCCTGCCAAGGTTCCAAGGGCCACGTTGTCAAGATTGCTAATTATCTATTATCTGCTAGAATGGTGCCATAATAGAAAGGTAGTATGATGACTGAACCAATTATTTCAGCACACGCAGACCCCGAAGGTGAAACCCCATGGGCGATGCAATTTGTCGTGAAGGATAGCAAAGATTTTACCCCGCTCCAGCTTGCGAATGCTGTTGCCACCGCAACTTCTCGTTTCCTTGACACTCTTGAACCCGGCACACCCCGGGATGACGCAGTGAAGCGATGGATGGAAGGACGCATTCGGAAAATCCTCCGTCGAGCCAAGAACTCAGCGTGGAACGCTTTGGCGGAACTACCCCACGAAACTTACACCGTGGGAGGAGTAGAAATCAGAGTCTTTGACCCGAGTTCCATGGATGAAATCCCGCGTGCCATCTCCAAATGTCAGGTCTCTCATCTCACCACCCTCCCCGAGAAAGAAGCGAAGGTAGGGCCAAAGGATGCTTTGCTGGATATTTACACCAACCGCTCCCTAAACATGTCTCCCGCTAAGGCGGCGGTTGCGGCAGGACATGTGGCTCAGCTTATGGGAATGAAACTCTCGCCGGCAGATTATGAGAAATGGCGCCAAGCAGGGTTCACCGTGCGGACATCATCACTGGGTGATCTCGGAGAATTTGAAGCCACAGCCGCTTCGGTAGCTGTTCATGATGCCGGTTTAACGGAAGTTCCCAGCGGTTCCATCACTGCCATTGGTATCTGGTCAGATTAGACATGGGTGGGAAGACTATTATAGTCTTCCCACCCATTAAAAGAAAATGTGGGGCGTAATCCAAATGGACTACGCCCCACATTTATGTGCTAGGCCGGAACCTCTGAACCATCAGTTAGCTGAAGGTTGATCTTCTCAGTCAAAGCGAGGATGGTAGCATCAGGAACCACGATAAGACCTTCAAGTTCCTTCTGCATCCGCTTGTAAGCGGACTGACGCTCACTCTCGGAAGCACCCTCATTCATAGCGATGTCAAGAAGCTTCTTTGCCATTTCCAGACGCTTACGCTCATCCTTGGAGAAACGGCTCCAACGAACACGTTTAGCCTCAATTTCAGCGGCAGCGAAAGCCGCTTCCAGTTCATCCACAGCCTTAGCAAAGGGGGAACTAAGAGCGGGAAGAGACTTTACCTTATTCACATTCTCAGGGCGAAGGTGCTTAGCTCGGCGTAGAGCACTATGGAACTGACGGGTCAGTTCTTCACGCATGTCGGACAGCAGAGGGAAGTCAAGGATCTTCGTCGGGTCAAGTTCGTAGGATGACCACTTCTTGATAATGTCATCACAACGCTCAACCAATTCAATCCACTGCTTAGCGTTCATGCTATTCTGCTGGGTGTTGTTGCGGACCTTACCCGTAAGGAAGTAAGTCATGAACCCGAGACCAATCAGCACTGCGATACCAGCAATGATGGAACCCCCGATAATCAGAGGCTTCGTATCCAGTGGCTCAGAAGGCTTCTGCTGGACCGGGGCAGGGGCGGCTTCTGGGGTAGGCTGGCCTGCTTCAGGAACAGCCTGCTCAGCGGCGGCAATGGTGGGGAAATCAAGACCCTCAGGGCGTTTCGCCGCAACGGTACCAACTTGCTCAACGTCAAGGACAACAGGATTTACCGCACCATCGTTGTTTGAGCAGTCAATAGGCATCGGAGAGAAGGTACCAGTGGCAGATTTGAACGCCGCCGCTTTGTCCTGTGTAATAGCTCCATCCTCAGTCCAACTACATAGAGAGAAGTATGAGGGGTATTCGGGAACAAAGACAATACCCATCTGCACACCAGCATCAACCTTGAAAGCATCGGGTGCGATTTCCTTCAGCTGTTCTACACTGGTACCCTCAGGAATCTTGCCCTCATCAAAAGCGGTGAGAAGATGGTTCGCAGTGTTTTCAACGCTGTTTCCTACGGTGCGGTCAACGGTTGCTTTGAACTCTTCGTTGTCAGCTGCGTTGGCGGGCAATGCCGAGGAAAGTAACACCCCTACACCAATACCGGTCGCCATGGTCACGGAGCCAATCTTGGCTAGGAAACCTCTGTTATTCTTCTTCACTCGATGCCTTTCTGCGGGGTGGTGTACTGTGCTAGACGGTTCTGGACAATTTCTGATCGTTCAAGTAGTTCAAACTGACGCTCATCGGAGGAATCGCGTACAGCCAGTCGGGATTCAACAGCAATTTCCTTAGCCCGGATGTTTTTCTCATAGCCTTTTACATCTTCATGGTAGGTGGTTGATTCTAGCATAAGCATTGTATCAGTAGCCTTGTCCATGACGCTAACAGCGTTATAACGAGCCTTGAGTTCATCCCGCTTATCCTGAGCGGACTGCAACTGGCCTTTCATTTCGTTGAGCGTCTTTCGCAGGCCCTTGACGCGGGAATTTTGGGTTTTAATATTCTCTGCGTTCTCAGCCATACGTTTCTGCAAAGAAACCTGCTCTTCAATCAATTCTTCCAGAACGGCAGCCTTACTGCTGGCATCTTCATGCTTCTTTTTATTCTGAAGCTTCTGGAAGTCAGAGCCTACGCCTTCAATCTTAATACTAAGGAGAGTATCACGGTCCTCGTATTCCACCTGTCGTGCCTCAGCGGATCGGAGATTTTCGATGGTACTGGCAATGGAAAGGTGTGCTTCATTAACGGCACTCTCAAATTTTGCAACTTTGGTGTCGATCATTTTCTGGTCGTTGCGGATGCTACGTAGAACATAGCCCTTTTCGGTCAGCACGAGTCGCAACACTCTCTGCCAAATACTTAGATTACTTGCCATACTATCCTTCTTGTATTCTGATGTTCGTGGTTTCTATGGTATTTCGTTATCATATCACAAGTAATTTTATCTTCTGACCAAAAGTGCGGTTAAATTAAAATACCCCTTAGGGACATAATACATATTCACCTGCTGGCAGATATGGTAAAGTAATACAAAGCTTAATGTAACATTAAGTCACTACAAATCAGGAGGTACAGCGATGAAAACACTGACCGTAGAGAAAAACAGAATTTTTGTTCATCACGAACTATCTGGACGCACTTGTGCTGACATCCTTAAAACAAGTCAAAAAATGCTCCGCTTTGATCTTCGCTATCTGGACGAAGATGAAAATATTGACACTTGGCGGATATCCGTAAAATCCGCTGACGAAATTCCCACTCTGGAAATCAGGGATTACAAAACGGGGGAACGCAAAGTATTTCCCCTAGAACAAGATGCCACCCTACAGGACGCATCATTATTGGCATTGAAATACGTGTGGGCGCTCATTGAAGGCCAGCCGGTCACCGAATACGATGCTGACGACGATGAATATTATGATTACTTCTCCTGAAGAACTACTTGAATTCGTAGCGTATAAAGTACCGCAAGCATAATATCTACGCGCATATTTTTATCACCGGCTTCAATTTCCTTGATACGAACAGCCGGGACTTTCAGCCGTTTAGCCAAAACCGAAATGGGAATATTCCTGTCCTCCCGCGCCCGGGCTATCACCGATCCTAAAGTAGTGGGGTCGGTGATAGTCCGGCGGAGTTTTCCGCGTTCAAACTCTACCGGCCGATTGTGGCCGACATGAAGGAAATGGCAATAGTCGCAGCGGTAGATGTTTGTCGCTGGGTCATCCCGAAGTTTCTGTGGTACTTCACTTTCCGCACGATACCGTGTTTTGAATCCCCACGCATTATTGATTTGACGTTTGCAATGACGGGGCGCGTCATCTACCTTCGTAGAAGGGACACGGATATGTAAGCATGCATACGAACAATACATACCGTCTAGAACAGTTGCTTCCAGTTTCTTGCGGCAGTTAGCGCAACGCTGACGTTCGGGGAAAAGTTTGTTACTCATAAGGTACCCTATCGGAAATTGGGATTATGTTATCATTTAGATATGAAAAATAACAATGAAGAAGATGTCTTCTGGGAAAAAGTCAATGATGTTGTAACCAGAATGCACGATGACCTAGCTGTCAACATTCGGGATAATTTTAACGCTCGAGACACCGAGACTGTCCGTAATATAGACGAGTTCTCCGCAGGGAATTTCACCCCCGGAGACTTTGTGATCACTGGCACCGCCGGCGACCAAAGTGTATGGATTCTACTTCATCCTGCGGGCAAATGTTTGCTCATGGCCGGGCAGGAAACAGAAGATATTGAATGGTTCTTCCGATTCGGTGCGGTAGATATTATTCGCAATTAAATAGTACAGGAGGCCTAGTATGATACTAGGCCTCCTTTACTATGTTTTAGACCAAACCACCAAGCATCGGAAGGGAAACTTCCTTATTGGTAGCGTCCTTAATGGCACTGAGCAGAATAGGAATATCCATCTGTCGCGGACACGAAGCCACAAGGTTAGCCAGAGCGAAGTCCTCACCTGCCTGAGCATCAACCAAATCCTTGAACGTCAGCAATTCTCGCATCTGGGGAACCCACACACCGGGACCGCCGTTATTGGTATCCGCCTTATCCCGAGCAATCAGATTCTTGGTAATCTTGATGGCAGAAGTAGGAATCTTCAGTGTTTTCGCTGTATCCATGTCAGTTTCAACATTGATCTGAACACGGAAACGGGAGACCAGAGCTTCATCCAGAACACGGGCACCAAGCGTATCAGGGTTGTAACCCATGATGACATAGAACCCCTTAGCACCGTGGATAACGTCAAGGTCAGGGCGGTCATCTAGGCGAAGCATGTTACGTCCATCCATCACCGACAGGAGGATGGCGAGAACTTCGGTGGGGATAAGAGTGCCATCATCCACGAAGAATACTTTACCTTCCTTCATGGCTCGCAGCAACGGCCCGTCCTGCCACTCCCATTCACTTTCGCCAACCTGACGGTCGCGGCGGGGAAGCCATGTGCCAACAAGGTTCGCTACGGTCATATCACCATGGCCTGTAATCGTAATCAGGTCATTCCCAAAGGCTCCCTCAACGAGGGCGGTTTTACCTGAACCGGGAGGGCCGGACAGGCGGACGAAGATGCCCTTCTCACGGAACCCGCGAAGCAGAGCAACATCGGTATGCCCCATGATTTCACGGGGGTGGTATTCCGTACCGTTGGGGCGGATAACCTTGCCGTTAGTGTCGGTGTAACGGAATTCCAGCGGTGCGGCATCCGGCTCATTGGGAACAGTGGCTTTGGTGATATCATCCGTGGGGATTTTATCGATAAAGCGTGAAATCACCGCAGAGGGGAGAGCGTTCGGAAGGGTGTTTTCGATGGGTGGCATACCACTGAGAATCTTGTTATGGAAATCAAAGACGATTTCCTTGGCGACGTTATTGTCGATGAAAGGCTTGTCAGGGGTGGTCATATTTCCACGTAGAGCCATAACCGAAGTGTTGTATTCCCCGCTGTTCTTCTTCGTGAGGTACAGACTGTTCATGGCCTGCGGAAGGGTTTCCAGCTTATCGGGGGCGATATCGTCAAGCATAATCCTGCCCTTCCTGGGCATGAACTTCGGGGAACGCGAACCCAGTGAATCTGCTACTGTGGTGCGCCCGCCAAAGTGGGTGATTAGGTAGCCTGTGTCTGTCAGGATTACCGTGTAATGCTTCTTCTGAGGAGAGTTAGTGCTTCCCAGTGAATAACCGATGTACTTCATGTACCGACCTTCGAAATAGTTGTGTATATGATTTGTTTTCATCATAGTACAGATTTTCGGTGATGTCAAACCAAAATCTGTTTGACATTGAACTTAATTCAGTATAGAATAAA
>JACRYO010000430.1_pt1 | contig 23343 bp, 20 predicted proteins | sample 8023221 | NCBI WGS metagenome assembly JACRYO01 (sample SAMN15823180, study PRJNA655841) | gut metagenome | isolation source: fecal sample D85 from dog with diarrhoea from SPCA | host: Canis lupus familiaris | place: South Africa: Mmabatho, Mahikeng | collected 2019-09 | reverse complement strand
TTTTTTCATCATTTGAGGTACTTCATGTAAGGAAGATAAAACAGCTACTGTTTTTTGTCTTAGTTCTTCGGATGGAAGTAACAGGTCAGGAACCATGATGACAGGTATATTCGCTTGTGCAGCAGCTAGTATGCCGTTTTGCGAATCTTCCAGAATAAGTGTTTCATGCTTTTTCGTGCCTAAATATTCATTTGCCACTAAAAAGATTTCTGGATCTGGTTTTGCCCGTTGCACATTTTCAGCCGAAATGATTGTTTCAAAATACCCAGTCAACTGATTTTTTTCAAGAAGCAACTGAATGATTTTCCGTTGATTACTTGAGGCAACAACTTTTGGTATTTTATGTTCTTCCAAAAAATCCAAAAGTTCCATCACGCCAGGTTTCAGTGCCACTTCTCCCTGTGAAAATCGTTGGATAGTTTCATTATATGCTTCTTTTATAAATCGTTGGACAGTGTCTTTCCCAAAGTCAGCAAAAATACGGTGATAGTTTGCCCAAACCTCTTCATCAGACACGCCTAAGAATTTCAAGTAGAGTTCTTTATCATAAGGAAATCCAAAGCGATCAGCCACGACCTGTGTTGCTTCGTAATAAACGATCTCAGTGTCAAACAGCAAGCCATCCATATCAAAAATCACTGATTTATAATTCATCATTTCCTCCTAATTGTAACAATAGATTTCGTACATCTGAAATAAAGTAAAGCGAACCAGTCACAACTAAAGCATCTTCATCTGTCATTTTTTCTAATATCTCTGCTAATCCAAATTGCCATAATGAAACGATCGATACTTTGTCATCCACTAAATCTGAAACATTACTCAACTCGATTGCTTTTGGATGTTCAAAAGTTGTTAAGTAAATATGGATATTAGGGACCTTCTTCAATTGTTCGATCATACTTTCCACATTCTTCGTTCTTAATGCAGAAAAAAGCACATTGATATGGTATTCTTTGAATTCTTTTTTTAAATTTTGCACCAATCGTTTAACAGCGTGTGCATTATGGGCACCATCTAAAACTACTAAGGGTTCATTACTCAACTTTTCCATGCGACCAGGCCAATGGGCACGTTTTAGTCCTTTGATGATTTCTTTTTCACGAAATGGGATTTTTTCTTTCAAACAGTAAATTTGATATAATTCGATAGCCATTCCTGCATTTTCTACTTGATGCTGCCCGATCATTGAGGTCGTCAGACGTGTCATCTTGCCATGGTCGTTACTAAATGTAAATTGTTCGCCCCAACTTTCTGCAGGATGTTTGTATTCCACATGATACGCATCATCATAGGCAAAAAGAGGTGCATTCCTAAGCTTTGCCTGTTTTTTGATTACTTCTAACGCGCGTTTCTCTATATTCCCAGTTACGACAGGTATCCCTTGTTTGATGATCCCTGCTTTTTGTGCAGCAATTTCTTCAATCGTTTCGCCCAAGATATCCGTATGGTCCAAGCCAATTGTAGTAATACCCGTAAGCATTGGTACAGCCACATTTGTCGAATCAAGCAATCCACCTAACCCGACTTCTATGATCGCTACATCCACTTCTTTATTTAAAAAATAATCAAATGCCATGGCTGTCAATGTTTCGAACTCAGTGATCCCAGAAACAGCTTCAAAACGATCTAACTGTTCCACTAATGGCTGATATTTATTTACTAATCCGATCAGATCTTGGTCAGGAATACCTTGTCCGTTGATCGAAATTCTTTCATTGAATGATTCAATGTATGGGGAAGTAAAGGTTCCTACAGTCAAACCAGCCTCTTCTAACAAGCATCTAAGATAAGTGACTGTTGACCCTTTCCCATTCGTTCCTGCTATATGGATTGTTTTGACTTTTCTTTCTGGATGACCGACCACCTCTAGTAATGACTCCACTCGATCTAAACCAGGTCTTGATCCAAAAGGTAAACGACTATGGATCCAAGCAATTGCCTCTTCGATTTTCATTAACGATTCCCCCATTCTTTTTTATTATAACAAAAAGAATACTGATTAACAGAAAAAGGAAACAGTCTTAAAAAAGAATCGCCGAGTTCAAAAAATTTGAGATTTGTAAAAAACAAGTGTAAGCCATACGTGTATTCTTGTTAGAATCAATAATTATATAGACAAACCAAATAGAGAGGAAGAAACAATGCGTACTTTATTATCTAAAAAAGAGAGTGCTCAACTCATCATCCTAGAAGTTTTGTTGGAAAAACAAAAAATTTCGCTCGATGATCTAGCTAAAGTGAGCCTTATCTCTAAACAAACTTTATGCAGCTACTTAGATGAACTTCTTACCAAGCTTCCTTTTTTACAGATCAAAAAGAAAAATAACGAAATCCGCTTATTGAAAAACACAATTATCAACTACCCTGTTATTTATTCTTATTTTTATACTTGTTCCGACCATTTTGCATTTTTAGAATACCTGTTTTTTCATCCTTTCACTCAGACAAATAAACTGATTGATCAGCTACACCTGAATCCCTCGAAGTATCGCCGTATCAAAAAAACAAACCATTTGCTTTTTGGAGAAAGAAAATATTTTTCTTTCCAATTCACCACTGTACTTTCATGGGGATTTTTATCATTTAGCACATTTTTTTACTACTTTCTTATACGAAAAATACCCTTCACTCACTAGTTTGATTCCAGCTAAAGAACGAAAAGTAATCAAAGAAATTACCGATGGCCTCTCGAAACAGATACCGGAGGAACTACATATCGAACTTTATATATGGGTGATGATCAAGCTAAGTATGCATTATCCACGTTGTTTGACCGATTCATCCAACCAAGAAATGGATTGTTCAAAAATCTTAGTCAATCAAAAACGTTTTGAGCAAACGTTTAAAATTCCTTATACAGTTTTTATCCACAACCTTTTTGTCCGTTGCTACACAGATTTAAATCAGCCTATATTGCCAACAGAAAAAAGAGAGTTCAAAAAGGAATTACTCCATTTGAGAAAGAAAATGTATCAGATTTTTCAAGCTCAATCTGATTCTTTTTTACCTCATACTGTTGATTTGATCATTCATTTCTTGGATGGTAGGACTTATTTATTAAATTCGTTCAAAAAACGTTTTGTCTTAGATTTTTTTATGCAGAACGGTTGTTTTTGTTCAAGTATTTCTGAACAATTGAAACAAGCATTTCTCATTTTTAGAAATAAAATAGCAAATGATGATTTCTTTTTTGAATTGATCTATTATCTGATTGTGCATGATACTGCACTCGTAAAACTATTCATCCAGCACCAACAAGCTAAACGAATTGCCGTTGCCTGTACTTTTGGAAATCCGCATAATCTCATGCTTGCTGATTATTTAAATCAATGGTTCGGTTCTCGCTTCTCTTTTGAAGCAATTACTTTTGATAATATGGTGAATCTAGAACGACAAGTAGAAACTTATGATTTTTTCCTCACAAATCTGGCAATCGTCGATCATCCAAAATGTATTTCATGTGACAGCTTTCTAAACAACCATGACTTGAATTACTTGGTGCATTTATTTAGCCACTCCATGTTTCAAGATTGGTTAAAAGAATTTCGATGATCTTTTTTTATTCTCCATTAATTAAGACCTATAAAAAATGCGTAAAAAGCCTCCTAAAAGTTAGTTTCTGTACTAACCATTTAGGAGGCTCTTGTCTTTTTGTTGCTTATTCAAATGAATTCTGTAGTTGATTTTGAAATGATCAACCATCGATTATAGATTCTATTGGATATATTGAAATAGCTGCAAATTCCATAAGAGTTACTTCAACCTTTTTTGCTAATCTTTACCAAAAATAAGCATTTATCGGTTTTGATGCCTACTTATTGGATCGTTCGTAAACTTTGGATTCTTTCTTTTACAGCAGCTTGTTTTTCCAAGTAATCTTTTTCTTTGGCACGCTCTGCTTCAACGACCTCTTCAGGTGCATTGGAAACAAATCGTTCATTTCCTAGTTTGCCTTGGACACGTTTGACTTCGCTCGTCCATTTAGCTAATTCTTTTTCCAAACGGTTGATTTCTTCCTCAATATTGATCAATCCTGCCAATGGTAAGAAGATTTCTGCCCCCGTCAAAACAGCAGACATCGCTAGATCTGGTGCAACGATATCACTAGAGATCGTCAATTCTTCTGGATTACAGAAACGTTCAATATAACTTGTATTTTCTGCCAAGAATTGATCGATTTTTGGATCATTTGTCTTGATCAACAAAGTGATTGGCTTAGATAATGGTGTATTGACTTCTGAACGGATATTTCGCACGGAACGAATCAATTCTTTCAATACTTCCATTCCCTTAGAAGCTGTTTCATCATCAAATTCTGGATGAACAACTGGATAGTCAGCAATGACTAATGAGCTTCCTTGATGTGGGATATGTTGCCAGATCTCTTCTGTAACAAATGGCATGATTGGATGCAATAGTCGCAAAATCTGGTCTAACGTATGCACTAAGATGCTTTGCGTTGTTTGTTTCGAAACTGCATCATCTCCATACAAGATTTCTTTACTCATTTCAATGTACCAGTCACAGAAATCATCCCAAATGAAGTTGTACAATTGACGTCCTGCTTCGCCAAATTCAAAATGATCGAATAAATCTGTTACTTTAGCCACAGTTTCATTCAGACGAGTTAAGATCCAACGATCAGCCACCGTCTTTTCACCAGTTAGATCAATATCTTCTACAGTCATGCCTTCGATATTCATGATGACGAAACGAGAAGCATTCCAAATTTTATTGATGAAGTTCCATGAAGCATCCATTTTTTCATAACTAAAACGAACATCTTGACCAGGTGCTGACCCATTTGACAAGAACCAGCGTAAGGCATCTGCACCATATTTTTCGATTACTTCCATCGGATCGATCCCGTTACCTAGAGATTTACTCATCTTACGCCCTTGTTCATCGCGGATCAGTCCGTGGATCAACACATTGTCAAATGGACGACGATCGGTAAATTCTAAACTTTGGAAAATCATTCGGCTAACCCAGAAGAAGATGATGTCATACCCAGTAACTAATGTGCTTGTTGGGAAATAACGTTGGTAATCTTCACTTGTCTCGTCTGGCCATCCCATAGTTGAAAAAGGCCATAAAGCAGAGCTGAACCACGTATCTAAAACATCTGGATCTTGTTGCCAATTCTCGCTATCTGCTGGTGCTTCCATCCCAACATACATTTCACCGGTTTCTTTATGGTACCATGCTGGAATTTGGTGTCCCCACCATAATTGACGAGAGATGACCCAATCATGAACATTTTCCATCCAACGTAAAAACGTCTGGTTGAAACGTGGTGGGAAAAATTCTACAGCATCTTCTGTTTCTTGATTTTTCATCGCTTTTTCAGCTAAAGGTGCCATTTTAACGAACCATTGTGTTGATAGACGTGGTTCCACAACTACGCCTGTACGTTCTGAATGACCAACGCTATGGATCATTTTCTCGATTTTGATCAGACGACCGATTTCTTTTAGATCAGAGACGATTGCTTTACGTGCTTCAAAACGATCCATTCCTTGATACTTACCAGCTAGTTCATTCATCGTACCGTCTTCATTCATGACGTTGATCCGTGGCAGATCATGACGATTACCTACCTCAAAGTCATTCGGATCATGGGCAGGTGTGATTTTTACGACCCCTGTTCCAAATTCCATATCTACGTATTCATCCGCAACGATCGGGATTTCTTTATTTACTAAAGGTAAAATAACCTTTTTACCAATCAGTTCTTGGTATCGTTCATCCTCTGGGTGAACGGCGATCGCAGTATCTCCAAGCATCGTTTCTGGACGAGTCGTCGCAATCTCAACCACACCAGAACCATCAGCAAGTTCATAACTCATGTGGTAAAACGCACCTTCGATATCTTTATGGATAACTTCGATATCTGATAAAGCAGTACGTGCTTGAGGGTCCCAGTTGATGATGTATTCACCACGATAGATCAAATCTTTTTCATAAAGAGACACAAATACTTTACGTACAGCTTCTGATAACCCGTCATCTAGAGTAAACCGTTCGCGGCTATAATCCAAAGACAAGCCCATTTTTGCCCATTGTTCACGAATATGGCTTGCGTATTCTTCTTTCCATTCCCAGACTTGTTCAACAAATTTTTCACGTCCTAGATCATAACGAGAAATACCTTGCTGACGAAGTTTTTCTTCCACTTTTGCCTGTGTGGCAATTCCTGCATGGTCCATTCCTGGTAACCAAAGAGTATCATAACCTTGCATGCGTTTTTGGCGAATCAGCATGTCTTGCAAGGTCGTATCCCACGCATGTCCTAAGTGAAGTTTCCCAGTTACGTTTGGCGGCGGGATCACGATTGAATAAGGTTTTGCTTTCTTGTCGCCACTTGGTTTGAACAAATCTTGGTCCAACCAGTTTTGATAACGGCCAGCTTCAACTTCTTGCGGATTGTATTTTGTTGATAAATTTTTTTCTTCCGTCATACTGATTTCCTCCTTAAAAATAAAAAAAGTCCTAAAATACTTTCGTATTTTAGGACGTATTGATTTACGCGGTACCACCTAATTTGTAATAGTTTCTCCTATTACCTCTCCATGTGAGTTAACGATCACGACCCGTTTATCCCTACTAAAAGATTCAAGATAAAAACTCCCAAGCTACCTTCACCAGCTGCTACTAAGAACGTCCCACCCATTCGTTCTCTCTCTAAAAGTACCTAAACCAGCTACTCCTCTTGTTCAACGTTATGCTTCATTTTACAATGGTTAGAAATTAAAGTCAATAAAAGGTCGTGAGCAAAGCGTTTAGATTTGAGCAGTAGTGAAGAAAAAGAGAAAACAGCTCCCCATGTTTTTCTTTTTCAGAGCTACTGTTGAAAATCTGCTTTGCGAACGCCGTCTATCAGGTCGAAGAAAGCCTTTAATTTGAGCAGTAGCGAGAAGAGAAAACAGCTCCCCATATTTGGCACTAGTATTAAAAATTATTCGCGGACATCATAGCTAAAGGTTTAAGATAGCGCTTTATTTTTATTGGATAAAGCAACGCGTCTGTTAGGCAAATACTTCTGAATATTTTTCATCAAAATAGATAAGTGTTTGCAATTCTGTCGTTAAATCAATGTATTGGATATTTACGTGTTCGGGAACTTTTACTCGATCTGGCGCAAAATTCAAAATTGCTGATACTCCGCCCTGAACAATTTGATCAATTGCAGATTGTGAATATTTGCTTGGCACCGTCGATATTGCGACTGTCACATTTTTTTCTTTTGCTATTTCCGCAAAACGATCGATCGGATAAATCATTTCCTCATCAATCACTTGTCCAACAATCTCTGGATCATTATCAAACACACAGACGATATTCAAATTTTCATTTCTTCTAAAATTATTGTGTTTCAATGCTTTACCAAGATTTCCGTATCCTACCAAAGCAATCCGTTTTTCCTCATCTGTGTTTAAAATACGATCAAATACCTCTATAAGATAAGGGACATCGTACCCATAACCACTGCGCCCTAATTCTCCTAAATACGAAAAATCTCTGCGGATCGTTGCAGAGGGTACTTGCGTGATTTTACTGAATTCATTTGATTTGATACGGCCAACGCCAGAATCATTAAGCATATTCAAATAACGCAAGTACAAAGGCAGTCTTTTAGCTGTCGCTTTTGGCAACGTTTCTGATTTTTCTCCCATAGTCAAAGCTCCTTGTTAATTTATTCACATACTCAGTTTAGCATTTATTCGCTGTGTGAGCAACATTTGCAAAAAAATAAACGTTCTCTTCCTTATGACAAGGTTAACTAAAAGAAAGAATGTGGAAAAAATCTAAAAAATCAGGTTTGCTGCAGATTCTAATTTCCAATATACGGCGTCCAAAAGTCAGGTTTTTCGGAAATAAAAAAAACGAGCGTGAGACAAAAGTGAGAAACACTTTTGTCTCGACCTCATTCTAAAATCAAATTTTATTTATTGAAAACTGATTGCTTTTTTACTTGTGATTATTCTTCGCCTATTAGCTTTTTACTATAGTAAATCAGAAAATTCTTCCGCTGCTTTTTCTTTCGTTTCCGTTTGGATCGTTTCGATTTTTAATCCAGCTAATGCTCGCTCGATCATTTCATCGATTGCTAAACGTTCTTCATACTGATGGACTTTCTCCAAACGAGGACGTGTTTTAGGTTGTGGTGGTGCAAAAATCGTACAGCAATCTTCAAATGGTTGGATCGATAATTCAAATGTATCGATACGTTCAGCCACTTCAATGATCTCTAGTTTGTCCATAGTTGCTACCGGACGAATGATCGGTGTATTCGTGACTTCATTGATTGCTACCATACTCTGCAAAGTTTGAGACGCTACTTGACCAAGTGATTCGCCATTCAGGATAATCAAACCTTGGCGAATGCGTCGGACTTCATCTGTTAAACGTAACATCATCCTACGCGTAATCGTCATCCAATAACCTTGTGGTACACTTCTCTTGATTTCTTCTTGGATCTCCGTAAAAGGTACTTCAATAAAAACGATTTTTCCAACATATGGAGTCAGTTTTCCAGTTAGATCTTTTGCTTTTTGTAAAGCTTGCTCACTTGTGTATGGTGGACTAGCAAAGTGGACAGCCTCGATTTCCACGCCACGTTTCATCGCAAAGTAACCAGCAACTGGAGAGTCAATACCACCTGAAAGCATCAGCATCCCTTTTCCACTTGTTCCTACTGGTAACCCACCTGCACCTTTGATGGTCTCATAAGATAAATAGGCGCCATCACGGCGTATCTCTACACGTAAGGGAATATCTGGTTTACGCATTTGTACTTGGATATCTGGAAAAATATCAAAGACAGCATTTCCTAGAGTTTGATTCAATTCGTTACTTGTCAATACAAAGTCATGATCACTACGTTTTGCAATGATTTTAAATGTTTCGTTGCCTGTGTAGATTTCCTTCATGATTTCTTGAACAGCTGCTTTTAGTTGTTCCACATCTTTTTCGATCCGGATACTCGGTGAAAAATTTTGGATACCAAAAATCTTTGCTAATTTAGGAATAACTAATTCACTATCCGCACCATTCAATAATAAGTGCATTCGATCTCGGTCAGCATGGATCTTGATCTCTGGAAAATCACCAAGGGCTTGACGTACATTTTGTGCTAATTGCATGATAAAACTTTTTCGGTTTTTCCCTTTTGTTGACAGTTCACCATAGCGGACCATGATTTCACTATATTTCACAAAAACACTCCTCAAGAATTAATTGATTGTTGAAAACTTTTTATATAATTGTTTGAATATGATCATAAATTGCTCAACTTCTGCCATCGAATTACTTTCGTCTAAACTGATACGTACTGCTGAAGTCGCTAAATCATTAGGAACATGCATGGCATGCAACGTACTGCTTGCCATATGTTTGCGGGAAGAACAAGCACTAGTTGTTGAAATGAAGATCTGTTTTTCTTCTAACGCGTGTACCAGTACTTCTCCACGAATGCCTTTTAACGAAAAGCATAGAATATGCGGTGCGTAATCTTCTCCTTCGGAATAGATCGTGACCTTTTCATATGTTCCTAGAGCATCAATCAATGCATGCTTTAAATTTTTTGTGTGATCTGGCTTTTGTGCTTTGATATCTAAAGCAAGTCTCAATGCTTTGGACATTGCAACGATAGCTGGTACATTCTCTGTGCCGCTTCGCTGATTTTTTTCTTGGCCACCTCCGGTCAAAAGCGGTGCTAAACGCCGACCTTTTTTCCAATAAATAAAGCCGATTCCTCGTGGTCCATGAAATTTATGTGCGGAGAAAGTGGCAAAATCAACACGGTCTGTCAACCAAGTGGAAAGTGGTACTTTACCGATTGCTTGCACTGCATCCACATGAAAATGGATCTTAGGATGATCTTTCAGTAATTCGCTGATCTCCATGATAGGCTGAATAGAACCTACTTCATTATTGACAGCCATGATGGAAATCAGTACAGTCTCTTTGCGGATCAATTTCTTTAATTCTTCTACAATCACAAAACCTTTTTTATCAACTGGAGCTACACTGACCTCTACTCCTAAAGATCTTAACTGTTCAGCAGTTTCACTTACTGCTGGATGTTCGATTCCTGAAATGATCATATGGTTTCCATACTCACGCTTTTCGATCATTGTTCCTTTAAGTACCCAGTTATCTCCTTCTGTTCCGCCAGAAGTAAAATAGATTTCATCGGATGTTACTTCAATCAACTCAGCAATTTGTTTTCTTGCTTGCTGTAATAAACGATTGGCTTGATTACCTAAATCATGTAAACTTGACGGATTCCCAATTATCCGCTGACTTGTTTTTACGTAGGCATCTAAACTTTGCGGAAAGATTGGGGTTGTTGCACTATTATCAAAATATATCATAAGAAACCCCTCTTTTTTGAAATTCTCATCTATTATAACGGTTGTCTTATCTGCTTTCAAGGGTGGGATGAGATTTCATTTTTTTGAAACTTACTAAAAAAGCAACATCAGCTTATCCGCTGACGTTGCTTTCATTGTTTATTCGTTGATTCTGATTAGACTAGATCAGGATGATTGAAATAAAAATCTTCAATTCGTTTGAATGCACCAGGTTCAACACGTTCCAATGCTGTACCGATCTCATCTAGGGCTTCTTGGTAATGGTATTCTTTATTAAACATAAAGTAGCTCTTATCAATTGCTTCTTTCACTTCTTCATGAGTATGGCGGTAACGGTTGGCATATTGCAACATTTGTTCAGTTAGCGCAGCAGCATCGACTAAATCATGTGTCTTTTTATCTAGTAATTCTAAGTCTTCTTCACATAAAGCAACTAAACGATTGACTTCTTCCATGTTCACTCTGATTTTATTCAGTACCACACTTAGTTCTTCAATACGTTCTGTCGCCACAAAGAAAAATTCTAGATAATCATTTGGTAAGCCAGGTAAACGTTGTTTTTCAACAAAGCGTTTCAGACTACGCAATTTAAATTCAAATGTATCAATTTTTTCTTGCGCTTCTTTTTCACCTTTTCTTAGTTCATGTAAAGAGTCGTCGATTTCTACTTGTTGGTTCTCAATATCTTCTAAGATTTTGAAAACTTTTTTGTAGAATGTACGTACTTCAGAATAAGGGACCGTGTGTTGTTGGATCTGTGGTTTCATTTGCTCATTTTGTCGTTCAATTTCTTCCACTTCTGTTTGGAATCCTCTTACTCGGCCGATCTCATTATGATTTAGTGCATAACTTTGCGCAGTATGATCTAACTCGATCAGTAGCTGACGATTATTTTTTGTCGCATGTTTGATGTATTGTTCGATCGTTGATTGGTTTGTTGCCACATAATTTTGGGCATCCATCTCACGTTCTAAAATATCATATAATGCGTCGATCATATTCGCAGTTTCGCGGTTTTCGAATTCTACCGTTTCCACTTCGGTCTTTTCAAGGTTCGCTAATGAACCTTGGATCCGATTCCGTACTTTATCAATTTCTCCAACAAGGTCTTCTTCTGGAAAAACATACTGTTCCTGCATTAATTTTTCGTAAGTATCATCGATTTCTTCAAGTTGCTCTGGGAAAGTGGTAGCCAGATCTTCATATAATGGTGGGATTTTTTTCATCAAAGCATCCACTTCATACGTATGTTTTTCTGCTTTATCCAGAACTTCTCGCGCTTCTACGGGATCACCAGAGGTATTCAATGTGACGAATTGAGTAAACTCACTTTCGATCATTTTAACTTGCTTTTGCAACTCTGGGAATGCTGGACCGTATGATTGCTCATCTTCTTTGATCGTTTCCTTCAATTCTTCGTAGATATCAAGCGCTTGTTGGACAGCTAATGAATTGCGTTCTTCTGTTTCACGAAGTTCTTTTAATCCTTCACGGATCTCAGATACTTCTTTTTCCATTTGATTCATCGTATTCTCTGCTTCAACAACAGCTTTTTTACCTTTTAAGAATCGGAAACTTTCATTTAGATTCTCAACTTCAAAAATTTGACTTTCTAACTCAGCAAATGAGGAAGTAGATATGTCATTCCATTTTTGACTCCACTCACGAAAGGTATTTTGGCTTTGCCCAACCAGATGCATTTTTTTGACATCATCGACTTCTTCAATCACAGGCAAGTCAAATAATTCTTCCTTGCGCTTTTCTAAGGCATCCAATCGATCTTGGTTTTTTTTCTTCATCAAGTAACTAACCAAAAAGACGACAATGGCGACTATAATGATTGCAATGACGATCCCGATGATTACATTATTTCCCATTTAAGGTTCCTCCGTTTTCAATATGCATCTATTTTTTATGCTCAGACGAACATCCGCTTCGCATAAAACGAATAAATACGTCTTTCGTGCAAAAGACATCTACCGTAAATTATAACATACTATTTTCAAGCATTCACTAACTTAAGCGAAAATCTTTATTCAGTCATTCGTTTTTTTACGAACAAAAAGCAGGATATCTGTTAATTGTTTTCACAATTATCCACTAACTTTTCTTTTTCGCTTGCTCGATCTGCCGTTGGATCTCTTTTGCTATCTTTGGCTCTGGTGCATAATTTTGTTCCCAATCTGCAGGTTTTAGCACTTTGTTCGTCACTGGATGATAATGTGGTTGACCATCAGGAAATAATTTCCCCATATTTGCTTGATGAACGATATCAAATATATTGGTTGGATCTACTCCTAATAATGAAAAAGAACCATACGTAAAGTATAAGATGTCTGTTAATGCATCGACTTGTTCGATCAACGGTTCTTTTCCCCAATTCGTTTTTGTATACATTTTTCTTTCTGCTTTATCTAGTGCATCGTGTAGTTCATTGACAGCTTGATGTAATTTTTGGGGATCATTTTCAGCAGTAGCTGCCACCATCTCTACCAATTCTTCAATTTTAAATCCTGCACGGTAGCTCGCTTCTTTACTTGTAAAAGCTGTGGGAGATTCTGGTGATCGTGGATCAAAGATCCGATGAAAATCCTCTACTTTTTGAAATGGTGTTTCTTCCGTCATGATTCTTCTCTTCCTTTTATCTTCATTTTCAATAAATCAGTCCAAAGTGCTTAAGACCTTCATATATGCCATTTTTCTCGTTTGTTTTGGTCACAAAATCGGCTGCAGCTTTTACTTCATCCTGTGCATTTCCCATCGCAACACCGATCCCTACGCCTTTCAACATATCGATATCGTTATAATGATCGCCAAACGCCATGATCTCAGACATCTCAATTCCTTTTTCTTTTGCAAATGTTTTGATACCAGAAAGTTTTGAGCCACCTTTTGGAATGATATCGACTGTATAAGCATTTGAACGTTGGAACGAACACTCAGGGAAATACTTTTCTAGTTTTGCCTGTTCTGACTCTTGACTCAATAAAATACATTGATAGATCGGTTCGTTCAAGATTTCTAGTGTTTCATATCTTTTTTTCTGGCGGTGTGGACTAAATAGTTGCAGCCCTTTCTTCATCAAACGAACAGGAAATTTCTTAGGTAAAAAACTAACGATGCGCTTGATCAGCAGGGATTGTCCTAATAGCATCGTCGTCGAACCTGCTAGCTGATACCGCCCTCCAAAAATAATCTGTCGATGATTCTTATCTGCAAATCGTACAATCTTCTTTAATGTGGATCGATCGAATGGCTGATCCACTATCGTACGATCTGCTGTAAATACTAATTGTCCATTGTAAACAACATACATGTCTAACTCTAATTCATCAATGATTTCTTTAATCCTTATCGGACTACGACCAGTCGCTACGCCGCATAGTATACCGTTCTTTCGAGCATAATTGATTGCTTTTTTTGTTGACTCTAGTGCTTTAGACTGGTTGTTGACCAAGGTACCATCAATATCAAAAAAAATCGCTTTGATCATCTAATGCCCCTTTTCTAAAATAAATCCATTTGTTTTGGATTCAATCCTTGTGGTTTTATCTTCAATATTTTTTGTAGAGCCAATGCATTTTCCGCCGCATCGCCACCTGAATTATTATTAAAAATTATGCCGATGTCCTTCGTCTGTTGCTCAGCTGATCGAATAGCAGAAGCTAATTCGATCAATTCTTCTTCAGAATAACGATAAAGCGTACGCTTTTTTCGCCAATCTTTGTCATTCGCTTGCCAACCTTGACTATTTCTTCCGTGAAACCGAAAAAGTGTAAACTGAGCGTTGGTTACATAATGATCGAATGGCACAGTAGTTTGAAGTAATTGTGGTTCATCAATGATTGCTAATGAAAAATCAGCGCGTGTCATAAAACTTCTGGTACGTTCAACTAGTGCTTGACTATACCAAGAATAATCACGTAGTTCGATAGCAATGGGGTAGTCATTGAACCACTTTCTAAGTTTACGCAGATACTGGACACTTTCTTTGGTACATTTGAACGACGCCGGAAACTGTACCAAAAAACAAAATAACTTTCCACTGTCATACATCGGTTGCATGGTATCTAAAAATTTCTCTACCATTTCTTCTTCTGTTTGGTAATATTCCTGCCAATCGCTTTGCCCACTGATTCCTTGATAAACTTTTACGACAAAACGGAAACTTTCTGGTACTTCTTCGACCCACTTCTCAACTGAAGTTTTCCGTGGAATCCCATAATAAGCGGTATCTAATTCCACTAAAGGCAAGAAACCTGCATACTCATAAAGTGTATTATTTTTCTTACCTGTTAATTTATCATGTTCTTTGAACGAAGTTAGTCCAATACGTATCATTTCAAGCCATCCTTCTTCTAAGTTTCATTCAATGTTCTTATGTATCACTACGTAATAAAGCCTATTGTTCTTAACTTAACACCTTGATAGCAAAACTCTTTTATATAGTATACAATAAGCTTTAAAGCCTATGCAAAATTATTAGTAAGGAAGTCCATAAATATGAAAAAAATACTTATTTTACACACTGGTGGAACCATTGCTATGAAAGAAAACATCTTGACAGGGGGTGTGAGTCCAGATGTTGTTAATCCCTTATTGGATGCAGAAATCACTGTACCAGAAAATGTCGATCTCGTGATGGAAGATATTTTTAATCTTCCTTCGCCGCATATCATGCCAAAACACATGCTGATCTTAAAGAAACGGATCATGGAAGCCATTGATTCAGATATTAGGGGTGTTGTTATTACCCACGGAACAGATACCTTGGAGGAAACAGCCTTTTTCTTGGATACGACAATCGGAGACCAGATTCCTATCGTGGTCACAGGAGCCATGCGGTCTAGTAATGAACTTGGAAGTGATGGTCTGTATAACTTCGAAAGTGCCATACGCGTAGCAAGTTGCGATGAAGCAATTGGAAAAGGAGTCTTAGTGGTCATGAACGACGAAATCCATTCTGCTCGCTATGTCACAAAGACTCATACAACCAATGTGGCTACTTTTAGAACACCGACTTTAGGACCCATCGGTTTAGTGACCAAACACCGTATTTTATTCATGCAAGAACTATTAGACTCTACACGACTCGATATTTCTTCAGTCAATGGAACGATCCCTATCGTTAAAGCCTATGCTGGCATGCAGGGGGATCTTTTAGAAGCACTTGCTCATGCCAAAGTAGATGGTTTAGTGATCGAAGCTTTAGGCGCTGGTAACTTGCCACCTCAAGCACTGACGGCATTGAAAAAATTATTGATACAAAAAATCCCCGTCATCCTTGTTTCACGTTGTTTCAACGGGATTGCAGAACCCGTTTACGACTACGAAGGCGGCGGTAAAGAATTAGCCGATATGGGTGTCATTTTCTGTAACAGCATCAATAGCCAAAAAGCCCGATTAAAGTTACTGATTGCGCTAAATTATGGTTTGAAAGAACAAAAGTTAGCGGATTTTATCACTAACTAGCCACTTTACAGCAAAAACTCTGAAGGATTGTACATAATAAAGTACGTCCTTTCAGAGTTTTTATCCATTAAAAATATAAATATTATGCCTCTTTGTTTCTCCACGTAATATTAGCTTCACAATACACTTGATCTTGCATCCGAATCTCGTGTCTTGTTTGGACACCATCTTCTAGAGCAATCTGTTCATAATGACTTTCGATCTCATTACCGTATTCAACTTCTTTATCAAAACGGATCAATACTTTTTCAGGAATATGCGTAGTTAAAAAATCATAACCTAAAACATCAATGATCCAATTGAAGTACATCGCATTGTTCACATGCTGATTGCTATCGATATCATAAAAACGAACACGATAAGGTAACATAAAGCCAGCCTCTACTTTTTCAATTTTCTCTTGACGTTTGATTTTCTTGATTTTTTCACTTTCAAATGGTGCAATGATTTCTTCATTTACACTACTCATTTTACGGTTAACAAAATCCATCAATACGAAAACAGATTCGATCTTAACCAGTTCTTCTCCTTGTTCATCATGAATCCAAAAATTACGATAACAAAAGAATTTATTGTATTCCATTGCCTGAGTCGTTACAGAAATAATTTCGCCAACTTTTGGGAGTCTAGTGATCATGATCGAATAATTCATGATGACCCAAGTAAGTCCAAAACTCTTGACGAAGTCACTTCCTCGGCCTAATGCATCACTTTGATCTTCAGACGTTTTGATTACTACTCCAAGCATTGACGGAAACGTCATTGTTTGATTTATATCGCATTCATAATATGAAACTTCATGTTTTTTTGTGTATCTCTTTGCCAAAAAAACACCCTCCTCTTATCTTTTATCGAGTAATTGTTCTACTTGTGAGCCATAGGTTTCTCCAAACATATTTAGATGAGCTAATAAATAATACAACTGATAGACAGGTAAGCGTTTTTCCCAGCCCTCTTCCAAAGGATAATTGAATTGATAACTTTCTAAAAATTCTGGACGAAAACCGCCAAATAACTGACTCATTGCAATATCTTGCTCACGATCACCATAAGATACTGCAGGATCAATGAAAACCGGTGTTCCTTGCTGATCAAAGAACACATTACCACTCCATAAGTCTCCATGCAATAGGCTAGGCACAATCTTTTTGTGTGCCAAACTGCCAAGCACGTATTGTTTAAATTCTAAAAATTTTTGCTGGCGCACTTGATTCCATCGATTATTCTTTTGTGCCAAAGCAATTTGGCTCTCCAATCGATTCTTAAAGAAAAATGTCCACCAATCTTCCTCGAATGTATTTATTTGGGGCAATATACCTAAATAGTTGTTCTTTCGATAACCGAATTGCGGTGCAGTTACCTTATGCAGGTTGGCTAAAGTGGCTGCCAGTTCTTTCTGGCTACCTTCTCCTGGTTCGATCCATTCCATCAACAGGTAGGCGCCATCTTGTATTTCTCCTAGCATGTAAGTTTCTGGTACACGTACATAAGGTGCTAATTCTTTTAATCCAGCTGCTTCAACTTCAAAAAATTCTTTACCGATGTTCGGATGAATTTTTAAAAAATAAGAACATTGCCCCTCAATCCGATAAGTTTGATTGACATCACCACCAGTTATTGGGATGATTTTTCCTTCTAACTTGATTTCTGACAAGACCGATCGTACATCCATTTCTACTCCTCCTTACATGCTTAGGAAAACAGACTTCTGCTTTTATATATGCTATATGAATTATACCATAGACGATTAGAAAAGAAGGAAATCAGCATGTAGTCAGCTAGTTCTAGAAAAAATGATCCACTCAAAAAACACACTGCTTTTTTAGCTCTTTTAGAAGGAAACCCACTAAAAAAGGAGAAGGAATCTACATTTTTCCCTCTCCTGTTGAATCTATTGGAATTTAAGCTAGTGCGCCCATTGGATCCCATGGAGCCAAGACAGTTGGTTCTTCATTAAATGCAGCTAGTTGTTCTTTTGTCAATAAATCTTTACGAACGACGATTTGATAAGTGTATTCGTCCATCCATTCATCACTCATCACAAAGAAGCCATTCGTTCCGACTTTTTCACCCCAGCTATTTTCAACTTTCCATTTTGTTGATTGTCCATCAACAATGTCGACCCCTGTCAATACCATCGCATGAGTCATTAAACTTTCTCCATAATCAAGTCTTTCTGCTTTTGTCATTGTAAAATCAATATCAAATAGATCATCCATGCTATAAACATCTAATGCCATGATTCCACTATCTCTTGTAGAAGATTGACCCACATCACAACCAAACCAAACTGACTCTCCTTGTTCCAATTGACTGATCGCCAATTTTTTAAATGTTTCCATATCAACGTTCAAGTATTTTACTTCTGTTCCGTCAACGACATTTCCTAACATTTCAACTGTGTAAGAGCGATTGAATGGTTTGTCTTTGGTAGGTGCATTGATGATACTTACATAGTCTTCCAATTTTACACCGATGTATTTGTCATAGAATGTTTGTGGTGTAAGATTTTGATCGATGTGGTAATTTTTGTCTTCATCACGGTACTCTAAATCGAATTCTTTTGGAGGTGTACCTAAAGAAGTTGCCAAGAAATTATAGACATCTTCTAGCATTTTTTCTTTTTTAGCTTGAATCGTTTCTTTTGTTTCTCCATCAGCAACCATTTTGCGCAAAGCAACTGCATCTTTACGTAATATCTTGTTTAGATAATTATTCAATTCACGAGAATTAGAGCTATTTGCACTCTCTGGCATCACTGATTTAGGAACAACGCCATATTTTTGGAATAGTGAAACGATCATATCCCATTGTCCGCCATCTTGCTGAGGTGTAGTAAGTAAAAAGGCAACTTTTCGACTATCCAGTGATTCTTTTCCAGTAGCAATGATATTTTCATAGAAATAGTTTGCTTTTTCATATTTATCCCAGAAAAATGTGTAGTTTTGAGATAATTCAAAATCTTTTAAATTGAACTGATTCAATAATTTATGACGGAATGTATTTAATGCTGCAAACATCCAGCAGCGTCCTGATTGCTTTTGATTCGCAACTTTTCCTGTTGCTAGATCAATAGAAAATACAGGTGTATTTGTCACATGTGCAGAAACATTCTCTGCAGAAGCAGTGATTCCGTTTTTTACCACAGCTCTTTGTAATGCTTGTTTCTTGTTGCTTGCTTGAAACTGTTGTTCAAATTTTTTCGTCATATCCGAAGTAATAGCTTTCATCCAATCATCCTTCCAATCCAAAATGTACTTATCATTCTACTCTTAAGTTCTTTGAATTACAATGTCCTCTCAACTCATTTTCTTCAAAGAATTTTCATTCATCGGCACAAAGAATACTACTGTGAACAAAGAGGTCGAGACAAAAGTGTTTCTTACTTCTGTCCCAACCTCTTTTTGAAATTTCCGAAAAATCTGACCTTTGGACGCCGTTTATTTGAGAGAAGCTGGGACAGAAGTGTTTAACTCTGAGAAATAAGAAGAAATGAACGAAAATGCTTTTCAAATTTTTGTGAACTTCGGCTTATTTCCGAAGGAGTTGCTTCTGCTCCCGCCGTTTATTCGAGAGTCTGTAGCAAAACCGATTTTTAGATTTGTCCCATATTCCCTCATTACAAAAGTATTCTTTAACACAGGCCTTTACTCATAGATATATAGCAGAAGTTATATGCCTAGAACGTTGGGCACCTTTTTCTACTTCCTAAAATGGACCATTTGGCTGATAACTATACTGCAACCCAGACTAGCGATAGCCTATTATTTTACCGTAAGGAGTTAGTTTATGAAGCTAGATTTTCATTAACATAGTAACGCTATTTTTCTATTGTGATTATTTTACATTTCCGTTGGAATCCAGAAAAAAGCTGAGAAAAAATATTCATCCTTCATCAGCTTTTTTACTGGATCATCTTAAAAACTTTTTCTGACTTGAATTCATTCCTCATATTCAATCAACTCAGCAATTTTCATTGTTCAATTTAGTCCGATTTCAACCTAAGTATTCCTGTAAAAAATTCAGCGTATTCGCAAAAACTTCATCGGCATAACCCTCTCCATGTTGGCTACCAGCAATAAGTTTGCTTTCACTAGGAACCTTTTGTTCAGCCAAACTTTGTTGCAATTTGTACACACCACTCAACGGTACCAATTCTTCTAAAGAATTGGCCAAAAAGATCGGCCCACTCTCAGCTGAGACCCGTTGCAACGGATCTGCTTGCTGTAGCAAAACTTGATCCTGACCGACATAATTTAATATAAACCACTTATAAAAAACATCGTTGGTTCCCCCTTGATCGATCTGACGACTTTCCTGTTGATCAAAATTGGGGTTTTGGTTCATTTCAGCTACGACATCTGGATGTTTTGCCACCCAATCCACTAAATCAATAATCCCTGACCAAGAAGCCGCAGCAATTCCCTTTTGTAAAGCCAGTTCGATTGCTAAATTACCACCAGCAGAAGATCCTAAAGCGGCAATTTTTCCCTTTTCCACTGGCAAATCACTTGCTAGCAACCAATCATAAACCTTCAACACATCGTTCAAGGCAGCTGGATAAAGATAGTTGGGTGCCAAACGATAATTAGGAGCGATAACCAAATAACCAATTGTCCTCAACTGTTCAGCTAAGGCTGATTCTTTTTGCTTATCTCCTCGAAACCATCCACCACCGTGAATCAGAATAATCGTTCCTTTGGTCACGGTGGGTTGATACACGTCGCATGCCAGTTGATTTTCCACATCGTAAATCATTTCTTGGACCATCTTGGATCTCCTCCTAAATCAAATCATTTTCAGCAGTCACTGGAGGTTGTTGTTGCCTGATTCTTTCTAAAACGTCTCTCAAGTGATTTTTCGCATGTTCATATTCCGACATTTGTTTACCAAATTGTTGGTTGAACACTGGCAAACCACCTTCTGCAAAAGCATACTCAAACTGATAAACTGCTTGATATGCTTGCGTAAATTCGGATAATAATGCCCCTTCGTTAGCTAGTTGTAGCGCCATTTGGATGACCCTAAAATCGGTATAAGCGATTTCAAATTGAATCGCCCAGATTCGAATGAAGTCATGTTGATTTTTGATATGCAGAAAATGGCGCTCAGTTGTTTCTTGTAAATTTTTGATAGAACCAATCACATCAAGCATTCTCCCACCTCACTGTAATTTCAAGAAAATTCCTTTGTCTTGCATTGCTTTAACAAAGACTGGTACAGTTTTTCCTCGATTCCAATCACGTTGCATCTCACAAGCCAGTTGGGCAAACGTCGTCAATTGCGCACCCGCCTGTTCCACACGGCGCAAAGCAGTTTCATGGGCAATCACGCTTGTGCCACCAACTGCATCCACCACCGGATACACTTCATAACCAGCTTGCAAAGCATCTAAGGTCGGAAAAGTTAAACAAGCTTCCGTCCATAATGCGGCAATAATCAATTTTTTTCGACCAGTCGCTTCAACGGCAGCTTTAAACTCTGCATCCTCCCAAGCATTGATTGACGTACGGTCATAGCTAGGTAAATCAGCTAACACATTTTTTAATTGGGGAATCGTTTCCTGATTGCGACCAGTTGCCACATTGACTGTCGAAAGGATGATCGGCACTTGGTACTCTTTCAGCAGATTCGTCACGGCTGTTACATTTTCAATTAATTGATGGCGGTCCATGGAGTTGATGGAATTGACTTGGGTTGGTTGATAATCGATCAACAGAAACACTGAATTTTCCGGAGATAATAATTCATCTTGCGCAGCATCACGTGGTTTTAAACTTGTCATAAAGCATTCGACCTTTCATTTTTGATACCTATAATCTACTCTTTTTTTGAATTTTCTAACAGTAAAAGCTCTCGGTAAAAGAGTACTCTTTTTAGACCACCTTTTTTCGTCAAACAAACGCTTTTTCGTTCACCATTTTTAGCAAAAAAAATAGGCTCAAGGAATTCCTCCAATGAACCGTTTTTACCTATGGAAATATTATTTTTTCTCTATAAAAAAAGCCACAGTCAGCGACTGTGGTCAAATTACTCCGGCAGTAGGACTCGAACCTACGACATCATGATTAACAGTCATGCGCTACTACCAACTGAGCTATGCCGGAATCAAGTACATGTATATAATAGCAAGTTACGATAAATAACGCAATACTTTTTTTGAAAATTTCTATTATTTTTTTATGGAAAATTTTTTTAAAAATACGTTATTTAAAAACAGTATTTTGTCCCTTATTTCCAAACATAAAATAGCTGTTTTCTCTAATTAAATATTGACAAATCCACCTATATTAGTTATCCTAATATCTGTAAGATTTTTGCCGCTTTAGCTCAGCTGGTAGAGCGCTTCCATGGTAAGGAAGAGGTCGCCGGTTCAAACCCGGCAAGTGGCTTATCTATACAGCGTAACATGTTGTTTTACCAGCGTGTTCACGCTGTTTTTTTTGTTGTTCTCTGCTAGAAAAATCACTAATATTTTTTTATTTTATTTCTCTTTGTTTTCATACTATCCACTTGTAGATTTAGTGATTAGCTGCATGAAGAAAATCTTTTCACTGATACTTGTTTCTCACCAATCTCAAGATATTATTTACTGACTTAAGATTCAGTGGATAGGTTTTACGTTCGTTTGTTTTACATTCTAAAAAAGCTAGAATATCGTCAGGACTTTTATCCAATATTCTAACTTTTTACCTATTATGGTCGCAGATCAACTAATTGTACATGACTATCTAATGTTCCACTTGGACTTTCAAGTTTAAATACACCTAATCGCGGATCAAGTGTCAAAGTCATTGCTTCATCCATATACATTTTTGAATAGTCTTTGATATAGACTTCACCTATGTCACTATCTACAGTGAGCGGATAATCATTTTTTTCTTGTTTCTTATCTAAAAGGAGTAAACGGAAACTAGTATCCAATGAGCAAACACCCATCTTTGAATATTTTCCTACACCATCATCCAAATCAAGGATGATCGTGGCACCCTCATCAGTATACTTCTGTAGTCTTTCTTGTGCTTTTTCAGAAATTTTTAGATACATCTATCAATTACCTCCTTCAATGTATTACAAGTTGATGCTAGCACATTTAAATTTTTTTAGCGAAAATTCTGCTTTCGTTCCGTTTAATTACGTTTTTAGGCTCTATATTTTTTGAAGTTAGCGAATTTCACCAATATCATTTAACAGTGAGCTTTTAAAAATTATATTTTCTTGTAATACAAAAAAACACAATAGATTACTCTATTGTGCTTTAACTACTCCGGCAGTAGGACTCGAACCTACGACATCATGATTAACAGTCATGCGCTACTACCAACTGAGCTATGCCGGAATATTACCAGCGTGGCGACGTCCTACTCTCACAAGGGGCAACCCCTCACTACAATCGGCGCTAAGAAGCTTAACTTCTGTGTTCGGCATGGTTACAGGTGTATCCTTCTCGCTATCGCCACCACACTGTGGTGTTATCTTTTTATTGAGT
>JACRYO010000898.1_pt1 | contig 23891 bp, 46 predicted proteins | sample 8023221 | NCBI WGS metagenome assembly JACRYO01 (sample SAMN15823180, study PRJNA655841) | gut metagenome | isolation source: fecal sample D85 from dog with diarrhoea from SPCA | host: Canis lupus familiaris | place: South Africa: Mmabatho, Mahikeng | collected 2019-09 | reverse complement strand
AGAATGGCGAAACTGACACCCACTCCTCATTGACTATGTGCGCGCTCAAGGAGGCAATAAGTATAACGATTAAGCAGGTATATTCCTTCCATAGTCCACGTTGTTTTTCATCACAATCGTGTCCCCAATAAACCGGTGGCTAGCCGGCTTTGATTTTACCTCTGGTAGTTCTCTCGAAGCGCTTCATTGCGGGTGAGCGTATGATCAATCAGTGCGGTAATATCAATGTCCGCCAGCAGGGCCATTTTGAGAACACCTTCCAATTGCTCGGAAAGCAAATCCAGCATGTCACCATTGTGAATCGTCACAGGGTGGGTTGGGATGAAGTCTTCTTCAACGGTCCAGTGCTCATCCCAGTCACCGTTACCAAGTGCCGTTTCAAAGATTTTAGCGAATTCTTGGACTCGGGTTTTCCCTGCCGGCCGGGAGAATAGTTGAAGGCTTTGCTTACGCTTGACTGATGGTTTCAATTTCTCAAAGGTGCGGGTTGCTAATTCCCGATCTCTGAAAACATGTTTCCTAATAATACCCCCTGTGGAATTGTCTTTTTCCACAATTCCATAAAATCTTTCCATGTTTCATCCTTAGTCAAGTGGTTAGTAATTGGTATTACTCTAACATGGGTATGTATTAAAGAAAAATCGGAGGGAGACTCTGGGCCTCCCTCCGATTCGGTTTTTCTGAACCTAATTCAATGTCTTCAAAACATCATCAAGCAGACCAGTAAAACTGATCCCCGCCTGTTCTGTCTTGGTCTTCAACGAGGAGAGAAAATTCTTCGTCTCCATGAAATTGCGATAGTACAAAGTAGCTTGACGGTTCGTGCCCCTCTCAGTGGAATAGCATGACCAGCGGAAACCAAAATCCCCGTCATGGAAATGCTCCATGAAGTCATCCATGATTTCTTCTCTGCCAAATTCCGGCATCGCATAAACAGTGTATGCGGCGACTGAGATATTTGATCCGACATCTGCAATCAGTTGCTTTCTGGCATTCTCAGCATCACTCGGATCCCCGAAAATACTGGCACTCTGAATCTCGACGTTATGATCAAAACTGACGATGATGGTATATGTTGGTTCCATAAGAGTCCTAACGGTAGTGGTTAGATTCAGTATAGCGGATAAGAAATTTATCTTCTGGTTAGATGAGTGTCAGGACACTCGCTGAGGTTCCGTAACGCCACCTATTCTCAGCAAAGTACGCGGTAAAAGAATCAAATTCAGCGTACTTCACACCGTCTTCGGTGTAGTAGCGGATGAATGCCACGTTTGTCTCCGTATAGGTATCGTTACCCAGTTGCTTACTTCCCCCGAATTTCAGGTTAACCTTATCGCCGGGATTCAGGGTGCTGATAGAACGCTTAGACATTTTCCTCCATAAGTAGTTGGGTATATACTCATGCTACATGGTTACCTCTGTCCTGTCAATCCACCTTGGAAAGTAGTGTTGGTAGGGAATCATGCGTTTTGACTAAATGTTGTATAAATAACTTGATTTACTACCCATAATGGGGTACTCTGAAGATAATTATAAATAGAATGGATAGGTAGTAATGGCGAAAGTACGGCGGCGAACCTTCGATGGCCGCATCATTGGTAAGAAATATTGGTATATGCCAGAAGGAGCGGGGAAACTCGTTGCTGTTCCGGCCTTATATGCAATGGTGATTTTGTTTAATGTTATGGCTTTTGCCGCACGGCCTTCAACAGGGTTTATCAATCTCTTTTTTGCCATCCTGATGTCGTATTTCCTTCTACCGTATATCCGGCAAATCAAAAAGGTGAAATCGGAGACGCATGTCTTTTCCCGTTACACCATTTTGCGTGACAGTGTAGATGATTGGGGGAATGTAACGTACCATGTCCAGTGGGAAGACTACACGACAGGATGGGTCCAACCACGTTCAAGTTTCCGTCAACGATTTAGTTTTCAGGAGGTACCGTGAAGCAAATAGGTCATACATATCGTTATTACAGCAGTCTTCATCGCAAGAAGATCAACGTAATGACAGGGTTCTATGCGTTCTTTTTGTTCGTCTTCTTAAGCACTGCCGGTAAGTCCATAGGGTTGCCGCTCATGTTTTTCATTACCGTGGTCATGTTTATCCTTATGGGTATTTACATGATCGAGATCAAGGTCGAAGACAAGAGGCATCTACAACGCTACACAGTAAAGCGTGAAAGTATGGATGATCATGGAAATTCGAAGATATTGGTTGAGTGGCATAAAGATAAACTCCAGGTTTGGATTCCTAACCTTCCCGCCGGGTTCCAACGGTTCCGGGTTATCAGCGAATAGTTCCGATATTGGAAGAAATAACTTCCAATGAAAGGCCAACCATGAGTAACAAACCCGAAATCAACCTTGACCACATCACCGCTGATATTTATAACGATTACGACCGCAGGGATCAGGAATTCGGCGGTGCTGCTTCGCTTCCCAACTTCGTCGCCGCCGGCACAATTGAACCAGAAGTCGAGGAGGCTAAACCCTTCATTCGGATCGAATTTGACGTTGATGAGGACAATAACTTCGCAGGGTTCCGGTTGGAATCCCTTGGTGCGGGAGAAACACAGGAAGATTTCCTGCGCAACCTTGAAATGGTGTTGAATACCATCCGCGCAAATATGGGTGAGCAGGTAACAGCCGCCGAACTCAATGACTAATACGAACGGCACGTAGAAGGCCCCCGCACAGTGCGGGGGCCTTTTGTATTTTAGCGATTGTTTAGGCGCTTGCGAATGAACATGGCAAAAATAATACGTTTCAACAGAGACGGCTTCTTCCCGTTCCGAGTAGTTTTGTTATTGAGAAAGCCGGAGAGAAAATAAGTGAGGAGGAACTTCTTCATAATATGCCTTGCCTTTGCTGAGTAGGGTATTTCCTATGTCCTAACGGTCTTGTTACCACATTACTGTGTCCCCTATAGGTAAGCGGAAAAGTTTTTGTTTGAAGACTTGATTCCAGCCCTACAAGTGTGTATGCTGAGATACGTCAAGGGGAAATGCCCCTACGGATTAGAAGGAAAATGATGAATAAGCCGAAGAACTTCGCTGTTAGCCTCTTTGCTTTTACCGCTCTTCTCGTATCACCCGTACCGGCTTTCCCCGCACCTGATGCGGACATGTCCGCTATGAGTGTCACCGTGAATTATTCGGAACTGACGTTTTCTGCTTCTGGCGGTGCTCCACTGAACTAAATGAACTATTGGCCCTGACCACTTGGTCGGGGCTTTTGTGTTTAATGCTACCCTGTAATGGGAGGTAAATATGGATATTACAAACAAGGACTATGTGACTGATTCGAACGGTGATATTTGCCTGAAACCAGAGATAGCACTGACCGTATATTGGGATTTTGTGGAAGCGTTTGTCAAGTTGGCGGACGGTCACCGGGATCCCCTCACAGGTCGGAAATGGTCGTGTGAGGTTGTGTATGGGGATAACTTCTTGGAACGCGGGGTAATCCCGCTTGTGTCCATTCCGCAGGATGAGGGATACTCTTATTACACGGTGGAGGCAGGCCCAGTTCCGTTACGCACCCCTGAGGATGTGCTGAGTAATGACTACGCTGAAACCTTTGTGAGCCTTGTGAAGGTTGATTACGCGAATAAAGTATTGACACACAGTGAGTATCCGAGGATAAGCGCATATCTTAAAGGGAGGGGTGCTGAGGGTAAATACAACGCTGTTTCGTGGTCGGTAAAAGCATTAGAAGCCGTCTCCAACACTCATGCAATGTATTTGAAGGCATTGCCACTGCATCGGAGGATAAGGTCTGAGGGAATGATTTGACATGGTTGGCAGGTTGTGTCTAGAATCGGTATAACAACCTACCAAGCAAGGAAAAAGATTATGGACATTTCATACACGCAGGCAGTCATGGAAATGGCAAACGATGAGGAATATTACGTTCCCCCGAAGAGTAAAGTTGAAATCATTGCTCCCCGTGCCGCATTTCTCGTGTTGAAGATTATGGGAATAATTTTCGCCATTGGCCTGCTGGTTTCTGATCCGGCATTTCTGGCCCCCGTGCTATTGCTGGCGGTCACAGTAATTACATACCGAACCATGAAAATTGAAACAGGTAAATAGTCTTTTCCCAAGGTGTGCCCCTCCATGGAGGGGCACACTGTTGTTTAAGCGTCCTGCCAGATACGGTTACAAAAAATTTCATCCCATAAATCCGCGTATTCTAAGGGTTTATGGCGTATTCATAGGGCTTTTACTCCTGAAAGGAGGCAGAATGGCAACTATTGCTAGATATTGTGCTAATATCCTATATATGGCCTGAAAAACCATACTAACGATCCACCCCACGAAAGGAATCACCTCTATGTACTCTCCATCTCGACTGGCTTCAGATACCATCAAGGTTTGCGAAGAACTTGATTATGAACAGGTGTCTGCTGATACAAGTTGGCAGGATTGGCGTTTGGAAGAAGAAGACGGCCGGGTGAAGACGGTGGGTATTGATCTGGCAAACAATGAGGTTATGCTAGATGTTGAAGATGGCGGAGAACGCGTTATGTACCGGGAGTATAGTGCCTATGAGGAGCACGCAGCGGTAGATGTAAAGCGGGATATGTGCCGCTAAGTTGTGTTTAGCACAAATATCAGGTATAGTTCTTAAATAACAAGTAATTCTCTACACACAAAGGAAATGACAATGGATAACGTAACCTATAATGAACTGGCAAAGCCTTTCTCCGAGATTCTTGAGAAGTTTGACTTCGGCTACAAGAACACGGTTAATAACGTTGAAACTTGGACCAAGCGGGACCAGCGTTTCGTGACCACTGTTGACATCAACTACATCACCGGTGAGGTCATCATCAACAAGCCGTTCCTTCGCGGTAACCCGAAGCGGACGTACAAGCTTACCGACCGTAAGGCAATGGAGATGGCTACCCGCGCGGCTATCTAAGCGTCTTTCCCAGCCCCGCCCATTACAATGTAGTGGGCGGGGCTTTTTGCTGCCCAGAAGGCAAACAGCAGGCTCCCAGCTTTCACTGGGAGCCTGCTGTTACTTGAAAGTAGCGTAATGAAAAATAGAATCGTTTAATTCCTTGGGATTATCAACCTGCCGGCGAACCTTCTTCAACGTGTCCGGATGGTGCTCCCCGTGCTTTTGAAAATATTCACGAGCCTGTGTTGGTCCCCAGTTCGCCGGATGCCCCGGTTCCTTGAAAAGAACCTTATACACGATAAAACCCGCCCCCGCGAGTGCCAGCGGGACGATGAACTTAGATGACATTTTCTTCCTTTACTGATGATAGTTAGCTCATTTCTATTATACCCTTTATCTGGAAAGATGTCGATAGGGTCAATATACCAATGAAAGGATTATCGTGCCCACCACTCCAATCTCTGTCCCCCGAACCGATTTCGCCATTCCCGAGACCATCCTCGCAGAAACGGAACTTTCAGAGATTCAGTTGTATGCTGTCGAGGTGAAAACCGTTCCCGGCTTGGAGGAGGCGGTAAAGGAAAGGCACGAAGAATACGCTGTCCTTGTCTATTACCCGGACCAAGAGAAAGCACTCATCTATTTATACCCCGAGGAAGAGGATGTCTTAGAGGAAATCTGGGACATTGAATTCCTGATCACAGAAACTCTGTACCCTTAAACAAAGTGAGGTCCGCACAATACGGACCTCACTTTTACCACACTTGACGAATTCCCGCCTTCGGCCACCGTAATTCCTTGGCTGGCTTCTGATACAACGGCGGAGGTGAAGGAACATCTTTAAGACCGTGTGCTGCCTCCACCGCTTCCGCTGGGCTGATATCACCATTTGCCACGAGTATTCCAACAACCCCATCAACATTTTCACCGTCAATGGAGAACGTGAGTATAGTCTTTTCGAGGAAATCGGCGGGGGATAGCAGAACTGTGGAATCCATGCTCATTTTCTCACAGGTTTCAGCAAGTAATTCCACCCGTCGCAGGGTGTGTCCGAGGAAAACGATGTTCCCTTCGCGGGCATCACGAATCAGCAGTTCAGAGTAACCGGTGACATGATAAAGGAACTGGTCCGTGATACCGTGTTTCGCCACGATATCCATAACCGTCTGTGTTGTGTTCTCAAGACTCATACGGGAATTTTATCACGAACCAGTTCCCCAATCAACTAAACGTTGGACCTAATTTTCTTAAGCAACGCTGTCACAATCCAAATAAGGACAAGTGCTAGGATGACGTATAAGGTGATCTTGATAGCCACTCCTACTGCCCAGAAACCAAGCCCTACCGCACTGAATAGGATTAGGAGGATCAAAACAACCCATAATGCTGTTGGAATATTACTCATCGTTACCTCTCTTCTGCAGACAACGCCTGCTTCTCAGTGATAGTAAGTAATAATTGTACCATATATAGGATAGGCTACCACTTAGGCGAGGGTTAGGGGTTTAAACGCAATACTTAAACCATACCTTTTCGCGGCCAGCGTGATACGCTCCGGCCAATCCTCGCCACCACCTAGGACAATTACTGAACGGGGAGATTTCTGCTTAAGGTCTTTTGCTAGCTGATCTGCAAAACTATCGCTGTTCAGTACCATCCGCCGGCCATCAATAAGAACATCATGATAAGGTTTTACACCATCAGTGAGCATGGTCGCATATACGCGCGACCCCGCTACACGGGGGAGTAAAACGGTAAAATCCGTATTCTTCTTGCGCGGCAGGAATTTATCCAAAAACATATCATCTCTCCTTCTCGTAGTATCATCATTGTACCATTTAGCACATGATACCCGATAGAAACCTCTGGTATAACTAGAAAGGAACCAATCATGGGGTTACGCAACACCTACCGGCATAAGGTCGGACCGATCACCATCAACTTCACCAAGAAGTTCAGTCCCTCCTCCGTCACCTTCAGAGCCGCTGGGGTAACATATCGCATCTGGTCTAAACGGGATCAATCAGGGTTTGCCGGGGTGGATTTACCCGGTCCGTGGTCATGGCGGGCTAAAACGAAACGTAAGCAGGCGAAGGCTAAGCAATCGCAGGGAAACCAAGTTCAGGAAAATCAGACAACTTCCAATTAATCATAAGAAAAGGGAGCCTCATGTGAGGCTCCCTTTTCTTATGACTTCTTAGCTTTCTTTGTCAGGGTATCAACCCGCTGAGCCGTGGAAGGAATTGGGGTATAAACCCAGCCGGCTTCCACTGCTTCATCGTAGGACTCCAGCCAGCGGCTTTCTCCGTAGTAGAAATCGGCGGGAAGGAAATGGTTGATGATGTTATAACTCCATGCGTCACCGCCAATGAATTCCTGAAGAAGGAAGACCTCGATGTCTTTTCCCTCGGCGTTCTTGATGAACGTGGTATTCGTTGGGTCAGGAACGGAGAAGATCCCCTTCTTGACCACATCTGGGAGAAACTTGTAACCTTCCAGTTTTACCAAGGTGGCGTACTTGATGAAACTCGTGACCAAGGAGTTGTGTAGTTCCCGTCGTTTCTCTTCGAAAGCTCGGAGTTGGGAAATATCAGAGGGTGAGAAATTTTTCGTCAAAGATTGCTCCTCAGTAAATGAATAGTTGGTGGTTATTATTAGATCAATAGTACAACGTTTCCGGCAAGGAGTCAACGCTAAGCCGATAAAGTTCTCAAGCGGACATCGAGTGCTTATTGACGCTGAGGAAAATTCTCGCACAACTTTCCGTACAGCCTAAAGGTTCCATAGAATCACGATGATATACTCCTTATCTAAGCAGGTGCGAGATGCGCTAATTAGATTGGATAATGATGACGAAAAATAACAGCTTCAAGAAGCAAATCCGTGCCCGCATGAAAGCAACCGGCGAGACTTACGCCCAAGCCCGGCACGCCCTCCAGGAGAAAACTTTCAGCCTTGATTTTCTGATGGCAAACGGCCTGTCCCCGTTCGTGAATAAACCCGCCAGCGAGGTAGTGATCGAAGACCTCTTCTCCGGCAAGGAACTTCAAGACCTGCAAAAAAGTCTGATGAGGAAAGAACACGTTTTCATTTGCGGTGGGGCATACACCGGTAAGACTTTCACCCTCAATGCTATACTAAATTCCAACGCCATTCTTCATCCCACTGAGCGGGTTATCACCATTGAGGAAAACGTAAATGAACTGACGCGGCGTGAATACGATACGTCCCTTTTGACTGATTCTACTGTCTCCATTCGTGATATGGTTCAACATGCCTTGAGGTTTAGTCCAGACCTTATCGCCATCGGTGAAATAGGAAGAGATGAAATATGGCTTACTGATCATATTACGCAGATCGGCATTGGTTCATACAGCACTATGCATAGCGGAAGCATTACCGATTTAGCACTTACCCTTGACAACACTAGCTTCCCCCAGCCAACCACTGTGGTCATGATGGACCGATTCAAAATTGGGGAGCATTATCTTTTCCTCAAAGCGGTGGTGCCGGTTACCAAAGAATTCAGCGAAGCAATGTCGGCATATCGTAAGGACCGCGATGAAGAGCAACTTCATCGGGTATTAGCCGAGTTAGGTATAGTGACAATTGATGCTAAGCGGAAGAAATTAGTACATCTGGGTGTCCTTAAATAGTCCATGCTCAGCCTAATAAGAAAGGAGGAGGGCGTAATATCCCTCCCCCTTTCTTATGACCACTTGAACAAGTCAATGAGCAAATCGCTCAAAGTGGTTTCTAAACGCAACGGGACCTCGGGAAAAGCACCGCAGGTACAAGAGGCGAAATAGGCTGTAGTCACAGTGTCAATACGGTTACCATTGAAGGTATCTCCGAAAGTTTCTACTTCGCTTTCTTCAAGAGCAACATCTTCTTCGGGGAAGGTCCAAACGCAGTCGGTGTTGCGGATGTGGCTCATCGCATTGGCATCCAACCATCCATAAATGCTCTCCACCTTACTGACGGGGATTCCCTTACGGATAAGCAATTGGAGAGTGTCTTTCTTCAACTGTGCTTTGTATGCGGGTTCATTTATTTCTTCAGCCATTGGGGCCTCCTTACTCGTAGGTGGTTTCACTCTACTGGGTGCTGCTCACTTTGTCAATATTACAGGGTAGGTTAGGGTTTCCAGTTACTAAAATTTGTATCCCACGGTGTATTCTGATAGTCTAAGTACATACACACCGCTTAGAGAAAAGAGTAACACTGTGCCTATTGCTCACAAGGAATACCTTGATGTCCGCGACCTTGCTGCTCAGTTCCGTGAAGTCATCGTGGAGTTTGAAGAACAGAGTTTTACCACTGTTGATGACAAGGATGACGTACTGCGGGCCTTGAAAACGTTCTACGACCTTTGTTTTGAACTGAGTCGCGGGCTAATTTCCAGCGATGATTTTGCATTTGAACCAAACGGTGAAGATTTCGTATCAGATATGCGGATTCTGGCAACCGAGATTGAAAATTTTCAGAATGAGCACAGCCCCACCCTCATCCATGAGGACTATTTCACAGAATCCATTCAGGATCTAGTAGGGGATATTTATGGTCTGACCATGAAAAAGATGCCTAGCTTCCTCACTATTGACTGGGAGGACACCGCTGATAACCTTCGCCCCAATTATTTTGAGGTGAAGTTGGACGGGAAGACGTATCTAGCGGAGAGGGGCTAGCAATAAGGGCGGGTGATCATTTTGATTACCCGCCCTTGTCTTTTCCCGGTGGAACGTGAAATTCCTATTAGATCATCGACCAACATCGTAAGGAACTAATGGTAAAACAGAAACGATGTAAGCGCAAGAGCCAGTCTTCCACTGCGTACAGCCTAATATCAACGCCAAATCCAAAGAAGAAATCAACTTGTTCAAATAGGTCTTTCCGTCATTACATGATGCTGCTCACACCGCCGATAGCGAAGCAATAATTATCAGCATCTACTAGGAAAACATGAATAATCAAATATCATCAGAAAGCAACGGTCAGGGAGTGAGTACCCCAAAACCAAAGAAAACGCTTAGCCCTAAGGTTAGTGCCATCATCGGAGTATTCTCGCTTGTAGTGGGCATTTTATTTGGTTCCGCAGTGGCATCAGAAGGTTTCCACGATAGCAAGCTTCTGAAAACCGGGTCCGTCGCCCAAGGAAAAGTCACTAAGGTGGATGAACGGAACACCACCTCAGGCGGTCGAAAACACCGCACAAAAAAGGTGGTTGAAACCATTCAAGCAACCTTCCAAACTCCACAGGGAGATTATCCCCGCACGGTCAAAGGGGAAAGGACTGTTAGAGCTAACATTTACCGGCCCACCCCAATGAACAGCACCGTAAGCGTGTACTATAACCCGGACAAGCCCGGCGATAACGTTATCTCCGGGTGGGAGGCTAACGCATTTGACGGTCTATACGCAGGCGGAATATTCATCTTCGCTTCTGGTGTGTTTTTCTATGGCGGTATCAGCGAGAAAAAGCGTCGAAAAGAACTGACTAACGTTAAATCAATTGACTTATCAAAGTAGCCAAACACTAACACTTGCTTGATTATGTCTTCGCTATTTACGACTCGTGAATGACATACCTCACATGCCTGATGATGAAGCCTTATTCAAGCAAATCACCTAAGGAAAAAATGAATATTCAGTTCTCCGGAGCAACCAGATCAAGTCAGCGGGTTGGACGAACCCTTAGTCCTCGGATGGGGATAATTATAGGTTCCATTTTTACAATCATCGGTCTTGCCTTTGGTGCGTCCCTGTCCCTTCACGGCTTCCACGATAAGGGAATCATAAAAAACGGTGTTCAAACCCAAGGAACAGTTATTGACGTGTATGAAACAACTTCCCGTTCAAGTAGTTCTACCACCAGCCGAGGTTCTCATTCGAGCAGTAAAACCCGGATTACCGAATACATAACAGTAACTTATACTGTCCCTAATAAGGGAACCTATACCGCCAAGGAAAATAGGAGGGTTAGCTATTCAGGGTCCAGCCGAACCCCGCTGAACAGCACCGTTACTGTGTTCTATGATGCGGACCAGCCTAATGACAGCGTAGTGAAAGGCTGGGAATCAAAGGCGTACAGCGGGTTCCTCTTCGGTGGAATCTTCCTCATCGCCGGCGGCGGTGTTGTTGTATCCAGCATAATGTCAATGCGTAAGAAAAAATCTGAGGCACTCTAAATCATTAGGGTAATGGATATCCGCCACTATGAAAGACATTAGAAAAATGACCAATCATATACCAGAACCAAATGCTCACCATACACAAAAAGTGTATCGCCCGCACCCGTTCAGAGCATTAACCTTTGGAATTATTTTCTCCATTCTCAGTCTTTCTTTTGGCGTACCCTTATTGTCCGAATGGGTTCAAGACAAGAACATCATCCATAATGGCGAGGTAGTCCAAGGTGCTGTTAAGGAAGTCGATAAGGACCGCAGGCCGGCACGGCAAGGTAGAAAACCTATGGTAACCGAGCACATTGTTGTCACCTATGATACCCCGAAGGGGTCTTACACCATAAGTGAAGAAAAAACCACTGATAGGGCTGATTTCATACCCACTGAACTCAATAGTGCTATTACCGTCTATTATGATGCTGAGAACCCTAGTAACGGAGTGGTAAAAGGTTGGGAGTCTTCACTATGGGTACCAATAGTTATTGGTGGAGTCTTTTTTATCTGTGCCGCATTCCAGATGACTATATTTGTTCTTGGACTAAGGGCTTTGAAAAGGCTCCGGAACACTGAAATCAACGGTGTAGCCATGAACCCGTAATAATGTCTCACCGCATAGCAGGTTATTCATCTATTGTTCAAGGCTGGATTGCTACGGTAAATGGTATGATGGGATTCTAAACCCACTAATGAGGAGTAATAATGATTGATGTTGATCTTCACTCACCCGAAAACACCCGGCGGTTCCAGAACGCAGATATCTACCAGAAATCTGCTGTGATTCAAGCCCGTCGCGCCGTCCCCGGTGAGCACCTCATCACCATGGTCGGTGATTTGGAGGAAACCCAGCAGACCCTTACCGAAGGGTGCTGGGTTATCACTAATCCCGGTGGCGAGGAGTACGCTATCCGCGAAGAGAAGTTCCTTGCCCGCTATGTCCTCATTGAGGGCAACAACTACGCTTCCCGTGGTCGTATCAAGGCGTTCCTAAACCACACTGGGGAGGATGTCTCTATTGTTGCCCCGTGGGGCGAAAAGCAGTTCGGTGACAAGGGTTGTTGGTTCTGCGTCTCACTGGATGAAAATGATGAGATTACCTCAGACCGCTATATCTGTGCCGGTGTTCCTTTTTATGACACCTACGGAAAGGTTGACACGACTGGAAATTCCAGTAAGATGTAAGTATCAACCGAAAGAAGGAATGACATGAGCCTTATTACACAGACCAAGCTTGCCGCTCACCTTGTCAAGCAAATGACAAATCTCAGCGGTGGCGGATGGGATTCCGCAACCCATCATTCGTTTATGTTCCTTAACGACCTTGCTGCTAACTCAGAAATCAGCAAGAACTCGCTGGACGAGTACAGCAGTGATTACATTGAACGGGTTGAGGCGGTTCAGTGGATCAACAAGGACAGTGAGCGAGAAGCTCTTGTATTTGCCGAGAAACTGACAGAATACAAGAACAATCCCACTGAGGATAACGCTCAGAATATTCTCCACTAAGACTGGGGGTGAGGCTACGGCTTCGCCCCTAGTCTTATACCACTATTGTGTCCCTTTTACTCACCGCAAAACGGGGGAAACCTGTTTCCAAGTCTTCCCCCGTTGTCATTACCGCCAGCGGTAGGTGATGGGTTCCTCCCGAACTTCTGCTACCGTTGGTGCCTGCGTTCGGGTCTTCTGGTTCCACACCTTTACCGTGACTCGCTTACGTACCCCCGCCTTGGTGGTCACCGTTGTTTCAAGGCAAAGCCAGTCGTTATGCTTTTTCAGTGTTCCCTTGAGATAGTGGAATATACCCAAATGGCTCTTAGCTGGACCGTCAGATGAGAACTGAACGGTGTAAGTCTTACCCTCCCTAAGGTTCATAGCGCGAGTGTCCTCACGAACCTTCTTGCGGAAAGCCAGCATTTCAGCGTGTTCCCGCTTCTTCCGCAGTTCCGCAGCGTAAGCAGGGTTGTTCAAAGCATACAGCATCTCATCCCAGTATTTACGCTCCGCAACTTTCGCCTTGGTCTCAAATCCAGTGTGGCCGGGATTGACAAACTTCCTTCGCATGTGGCTATCAGCAGCTTCGGCTGTGGGAAAACCATTAGCGGCAAACGAAAACTCGTGGTAGTCAAAATCGTCATCCCACTCTGAGTCATAACTCCCGTCCCGCCATGCATTCGGGTTGTCATCATTTGAGATGCGCTTGTACCTCCCATAGGCCCATGTACCATCCATGGATTTCCAGATGACGTGTTCGGCGTGATAACTCATGGTTTTACTCCCTCGTTAATGTTGATATTAGTCTAACAAAAACGTCTTGGAACCACAACTCTGAAACTCAGCCTCAATACTTTTGAGGAAAGCCTTATGCTGTGACTTGATAATCCCCAAAGAAACTCCCAAACCGCCTTCTTGAACACGTTGGTTGATGTTGATGGTTGCTTCCTCTACGGTTGCGTGAAGGCGATGGACACGGAACCCCACACCAAGGTGGCGGGCAATGTCGTGAAGGTGCTGAAGCTTGCCAGCACCCAGGTTAGTGTTATCCGAGACCACACTTTTACCTTCTTTCAGAGAGCTAAGGATAAGCTCCCTCAGATGTTTTCGGACCAGTTTTTCCTGTTCCTTGGAGTAATCAGGAGTAGTGAAAAGTTGAGTGCGAATGTCATCTTGATTCACCCGGACCCGGTTCTGGGGATCCTCTGCAGCCCATGCGTTAGCCCATGTGGTTTTACCGGAACCGGAAATGCCGGAGAGGGCGATGAGTTCAATAGGTGACATAATTTCAGCATAGGTGGGAATGGTGTGGCTGTCAATGATTGTCTTTTCCCGTCCTATGCGGTAGGGTAGGAGGGAATAGCAGTCTATCCGAGGAGCAACCCATTGATCTCAGTACATGACCTAGCTCAATATTTGATTTCGTCTTCGCGTGAGGGACTCTCCACGATGAAACTTCACAAACTGGCCTATTTTATTCGAGCTTATAGTATGGCTCTGCGTGGAGAACCCCTGTTCGCGGAGAATGTTCTCGCCGGCGGGTATGGCCCAGTCATCGAGGAATTCTTTGAGCACCATCAGGGGATTTTTATGGTCACTCACTGGCCGCTGGGTAACAGAAATTACCTTTCCCCAGAAGATAAGGTCATCGCTGATTACACGCTGAAACGCTATGCTCACACCACGGGTAAAAATATGGGCGAGATAGCCATGTCTCACCTTCCATGGGTGAATGCCTATGACCCGTCAGGTAAAACATCCCCAGTGATGGATTTGGTCTTGATGCGTAACTACTACCGAGCACTGTTTGATGCTCCTGCGAACCCTAAAGCGTATGCTGAACGGTTCATGGACCGCTATGAGAACACTGACACTATCTAGTTGACGTGGGGAGATTATTGCGGTAGGTTATAGCCAAATAACACCTATCAAAGGAAGAACCATGAGCACCCAACTCCTTGTACAGGACCAAATTGATTGGTCGGACAGAGGTATTGAGGATTACAGCATGTTCCTTGCGGTGGATAATGTCGTTGTAGCTTACGCTCACCTCCTCCATCACCCGCATTATGGGGAAAACGTTTTCTGCCTGTGTGCCGTGGAGGTACGAGAAGGTTATCGCGGTAAAGGTTACGCCCGTCAGATTATGACCCTGATTGAGGAGAAGAAAGGGTATTCGCTGGCAACAACGGGGAGTTACACTCCTGAGGGTTTTGAAGCCTTCAATGGGAAATTGCCGTTGCTTCCAGAAGGTGTTGATCATGGGCGTGCTACTTTTGGCTCGATGTCTTTTATCAAGGACTGGGATATTCATGATGCGGTGGCTCAATCCGCTGAGGAATATATGGATGAAGTTATTGACGCATAGAATATTCTATGTTGCCAATTAGAGCCATAAAATAGATGATATAGTTTTCCCATATCGACGTATATAGTGCAATAGAGGAGCATAGTTTTGACATATATTTTAGCCAATAGAACCCGAGTGGATACCAATAAGGTGCATGCTTGGCGTACTCGGGTGACGGACAATAACTTGGTTATTGAAATAGAGGGTGCCAATGGAGTAATTTTCCACTCTACTTCACCATTCAAATGTCCTAAGGCCGAAGAAACCATTAGCCTAGGGATAGATTGTATTCATTATGTTCATGCCCGAGCGGAACGGGAAAACCGGTCATTCCAAGTACGGGAGATATTTGGTTTGGTTTATGAGATGATGGAAACGGCAAATCATTTCAAGACTCCCCACAAAGAAAAAGCCCCGAAACCGGGAAGCCTAGACGATATCGCCTTCCAAATTCTTATGGCTGCCCATGATGCCCGTATCACCATGTCAGAAGTGGAGGGTTCTTTCAGCAGGGTTGAAGCGGTCATGTTCTTAAAATCTGCTTATCCTAATGGGCCGATTGATATTACCATTCGTAATTTTTACCCGAGCAAAGTAACGACACTGATTTATTCGGGAGAGGGTTCCTGATAATGCTAATCTACACTGGATTTGGATTGGTTGAAAGTAGTAAAATTACGAACTGGAAAGTTGTGAAGGGCGGCAATCAGCATATTAATGTAGAAGCACTGAAAGATGAAAAAGCGATATTCAAGCTCAGCCAGTCAAATGAAAAATTCCAAGATGAAAACATTAGCCGCTATTTTGGTCTATTCTATGAAGCAATCGGTTACGTCCTCAAAGACTCTGAACAAACAGGAAAGCCTTGCCACGCTTGGCGGATGTTACAACTGGGTGAGATGATGACAGTGCTGCTTTTGGATCAACCTGAAGAGGAATCATCAATAAATGACCTTGATTCCCTGAAACGTACCATTCTCTCCTCCTCCGAGGGCACATACGTTACTTTTGATGAGGTGAAAGGTTTCTTTACCCGTGTGGAAGCCTGTATCATGTTGGATACTATGGTACCACCCAGTCCAAATGCCCGTATATGGCTACATGGTTCCAATGGGACCGTCACTGAACTGGCGTACTTAGCATAGCAAGAGGGGGCTGGTAACCATTTGGTTACCAGCCCCCTGTCTTTTCCCTAGCCTCAGAGATTACCCCTCAGATGACTTATCCCGAGCGTTTCCAGCAAGGTCATATTGCTTATCCAGAGCCGCCGCCAAATCGATGTATGCCTGATCCATAGTGGGTGCGAAAATATCCATACCGTCGTTACGCCAGAAGCGCGTATTCTCGGGGCGGACCACCCCTCCCGCTTCCAGTCCAACATAATGCTTCCCGTCTGCTTCGCGCACAAAGGTGAAAATGGTGAGGTCCGTCAATCCATCATCAGTTACCCAGCTATCCCCAATTACGGGATTCGTTGATTTCTCCAAATGCCAGAAAGCGGGGTGGCGAGTCAAGAAATCGTAGGAAGCGAAGAAGTCGGCGGGGTTCTGATACCATTTCCGTGCCGCGACAAGGAACTGATAATAGGCGTAAGCGACAGACATGAGTTCCTCATTTGCATTTCTTCCCATCAGCAAACGACTTGTCCCATCCTCCCCGGCTTTCAGGAAAAGGAACTGGTCCATCTTGTGCTCGACCTCGGAAGATTTTTCCACGCTGTCATCGAAATGGAGTGATTTTAGGGTGGAATCGTACAGGGTTTCTACCGAATCCCATTCTGCGTCGATTCCTTCCATAGCGAATTTCCCGTTATCCAGAAGCGTCACTTTCCGAGGTGCTGGGCTTTCGGGGATAACAGCAAAAGATGGAAGAGAAATTCCCTGATTAGCCAGCAGGGAAATCATTGTATCGTAATCTTCGTCGCTGTCATGCTCGGTCGCAAAGAAATCACTATTCATTACCACGTCTTTAATATTGTCCATCTTCTTATAATATCACATAAAGGGATGTAAGGGTAGGCAATTGAGCGTCTTTTCCCGTAAGCCATTATCTCTTCAGTAGGAGAAAATACACTTATCTCCGATAGCCCATATAAGAACCAACACTGATCACAGAAAGCAGACCCATGTTCCTTCGATCTCGCAAAAACCGTCTGCGGATGGAATCCATCGATGGTTACAGTGCTCATCCTGAAATCTCAGGGGAAGACACAATTATTACCGTCCTCGCCCATACGCAGTCCATGGGAGCCAGTGCGTTGTTCGCAGGGTCGGTCAGCAAACATTATCACAAGGCTCACCCGGAAGTTGATTTTGAAGATATTGGTCTGGAAATCCTCTTTGACTGTATTGACTCATCACTTACCGAGGAAGTCAATGTGACTCCACTGGGACAATTGTTTTCTACGGCGTTGAGCAAATTGGATGGAACTACCCCGATTACCGATTTGGAACGCAAGATTCTTACAGCGATAACCGGCAGTGGAATTTTCGTGAAAATTTTACGTGACAATGGAAGCCGCGTCGGGCCTGAACCAATTGGTGTCCCCCGATACCGGGCGATGGATAATCTTTTGGAGAGAGCGTATCGTGGTCGTCCCAGTTTTGAGACTGACTACGAGATATCTTATATTGACCAACATGGTAAGTTCTTTATCGCGGAGAGAGGCAAGATTGACGACCTTCTTGATGCGTTGGAAGCATTAGAGGCTCAGCAGGAATAACGTTTTGCCGAGATGTAAGACAGATTAGCAATACCACCCTCCCTCCACCTGAAAGGCTTCGTGCCATAGCCATGTCCATCCGCACCCTTACCTCCACTGCGTTAATTCTTTTATTGGGGGTCTGCGCAACATATACGGTGGATAACCGAACTCAACGGGATTGCGAGGTGAAAACCGTGGTAGGTTTGTCGCTGGATGCGGCACCAAAAACAGTGGTTACCAGTTGCGGTGTATTTTTTACGGGGCCTCACGCCAAGCAGGGGCTTGCGAATATCTCCAATATCGAGAAAATGAATCAGGTCACGGAAACCAGCAGGGTTATTAACGTGAAATCGACGGGCTGGCCAATTCCCGTCGCGTATTCGGTGGAATCGAAGTAGTTGACAGGACCGGGACGCGATGTTAGTCTTTATCTAAGCCCGGGGGATTTCCCCCCCACAACGTAAAGGACTATCATGGATTTCAAGACGTACTGCGAAACCGTTGCTCTGCCGGCAGATACTCGCAGCGCTTTGCTGGGTACCACTGACAGCAATGAACTGGAAGCACTTATCAACACGCTTCCGATGAGTGCTTCTGTCCGTAATGACCTGAACATTGTCTGGGCTTCCACCTATGATGAAAACTACGTGTAAAGGATAAAATCATGGATACCCTCGTTGAAACCCCGGAACCAAACGAACCGGAACGTTCGTGGGAGCAGACGGTCGCTGATTACCGTAACGCTCATAAGAGCGCTCTGAACTCAGTGGTGAATACAGTGAAGGCTCCGCTCAACACTGCCGCTATGACCTTGGAAGCCTCGCTTCGGGCCAGCTAAACCAGTGGGACCAACTGATATCAGTTGGTCCCACTGGTCTTCATATGATTTATGTCCCCTCCCCAGTAACCTCAAATCAGGATGAAACCGCCATAGTTAGAATTTGCTGGAACTGGTCGAGGTCTCCATAAAAATCAAAGGTAACCGTCTCATGAAACACCAGAGCGGCGGAGAACCTGTGGTTACCGTCAGATAAATAGATTTCTCCGTTTTCGAGGCAGACCTCAATGTTTTCTTCCGCGTCTTCTTCCCATCCATGGGCACCCAACCACGCTATACGGGCAGTATGATATTCATGGGTATAGTAAAGGTCATCAAAAATTTTTGAGTGTGGGATGGAGCCAAGTTCAAGTGATGGGCAGTTGAGAACATCATCATAATCAATCTTTCCCACTGCCCAAACATCATCAAGCATGGGAGCATAGATTTTACGCATGATGTCGCAAGGTACTGTCATTCGCGTAAATGTCTCCATGCCTCCATTATAACGGATTACAGGTAGTTAAAGAAATTATATGTTTGTGTTTTCAGATGATATTATGGCACCAACGACAACACCACTGAGAGATAGGAAAAAATGGCAGAAACAGAAACGAAGATGGCTTTCCGTAAGTTTGACAATGGTGAGATCATCGCACTATTCGTTGAGGACGTTGATACACGGTTTGGATCCTGCGAATCCTACATGTTTGAAGGTGAGCACTCCCCCGCAGACCTGAACCTGATTGATGAACTGGAACCGGCCACGGAGGAGGAATACCGGGCGCTGAAGCTTACGCTGGAAGCCCGTGGCTATCTCATCGCTGTCCAGTAACCAATAGGTCTTAGTGTCCAGTGAATTACCTACAACCACTACCCTTGACAATACCAACCTTCAAGTAGTAAGTTAAGGTTAATTCACTATCACCGACATTAGGAGCTATTATGAATTTCCTAGTTATTAGTATCATAGTGCTATTCACCGCGTTATTGGTTGGCTTGGCCTTGTCCGCTGTATTTCATCGGATTGAAGATAACCAACTGGAATTTGACGGCGGGTATGATGACCTCATTTTAGAGTGATATTAGTGGCGGGTGGAGATAATTCACTCGCCACTAATAGTATGGAATTATTCTCTTTTTAGTATGAGGTACAATGTGATTATTGGTCATTTTAAAAGGAGAATCATGGGTAATGAGTTAGAACTTAGTAAGATTCAGGAAAGCGGAGAAATAGTCCTCCGCCGTTCCGAAGCAGAAGATGATGGAGAACTAACGGCTTTTTATGTGCTCACTTCCGGCTTCGCCCTTGGTACTACCGTCTCTCTGGTCACACAAGATGCAGTTTCTTTTGCGATAATAATGCTTGGCTCTGTCTTTACCCAATACCTTATTGACTCATGGAGGGTTCTACGGGGGCCAAAAACCAGCGATATTAACCACTACAGTGTTCTGCAGATGGAAAGCCTCACAGGTCAGAAAGCGCCCAAAACGCTACACAGCGAGTTCAAAGCCATGCGGGCAAGCCTTGCCGAAGGTGAAGGTATTGAATTTGACCCTTATGTGATGATGGCACTCCCCCGCCCGGAAGGCAACAATGTGTGGGCGAAATTACATAAGAAGGGCCTGTCCTTCTACCCTAAAAACGCTGAACTCTCCGACAAGGAGTGGGATGAAGCCTTCTCTTCCCCAACGGTAGAACCCAGTAAAGACTTGTCCTAACCATCACCAACTGCTCGAACCTATCCGAATTGGAAACACCATGAAATTTGTAGCTAAACAGATCCCTTCCCAAGAACTCACCCTCAAAACAGAGGAACTTGAAAATTTGGCTTCTGACCTGTACCGAAGTCAAATTGATGGCAGGATAACGAAGATTGGTCCTGCCGGACTCGGGGCAATCGCGTGTGTTTTTATGTCAATCTTGACTAATGACCCCGGCACCGGTTTAGGGATGGCATCATCACTATTGCTTGCTTCTGCTGGCATGAACGGAGTTACAGCGTATCTGGCTGCGATACCATACCGTAAATATGACACATATGGTAAAAAGGCCATGAAAAAGATTGGAGAGGAACTCGGGTATAACTTCCTCAGCATCACCCCTAAAAACCGACAGATCGCCAAGCTTATCAGAGCGTCACGACAGTTAGGTGAAGGCCAATACTATGCTCTGCCTGTAAGTGCTATCACTGATGACAAGAACTCGCCTTATACGTTGGTGTTGCTCCGTGACAATATCCTTCTTCAAAAAAATACCACTACCAAAACCTCCGCCACGCCTGAGATCTCAGAAAAACAATGGCAGGCCATGTATGAGTCTTTGACGGTAAAGGAACTGGACTCCGAATAATGTCTTTTGACATACCCCTCTTCCTCGTCTAGGATAAAAGTATTCAACCGATTCAAGGGGAGGAACCCATGTCAGATATCATGGCCGAAGAACCGAAGCATCATTACCCCACACCTGAAACCGAGAGGCTGAGGCGGGATATGATGAAAGATATCAATTCCCTTTACACGAAGTGAAGTGAGGCCGGAACCAAATGGTTCCGGCCTCACTTGTTATATGCCCTTCTAAGCCCCTCAAAAATACAATCAGAGCAACTCCCCAACCACCCACGGGAAGCGTCTCAGGCCCTTACAGGGAAGTGCTGGCACCACGTTAAAGCGTAGCGTAAGCACCCAGTATCCAATTCCTCGTCTCAGGGTCTTTCTTAGCGTGCCCAACACCCACCAGACCGCCGTAACTGCCGCTGAAAACAGATTCAGTGCCAAGAGAAAGAAGCTCGGTCATCTCACTGTCCGCGTATTCACGTCCCATATAAGGGGTCACCCAGTTATCCTCACGAACCACTTCGTCTTTGGCTGTTACCCTACGCTCAGAAACAGAAGTCCCGTTGTACGCCTTCAACCGATCCCGCACGCCATTCGCGTCTGTAGTGCGGGAAGCAATGTAGGCTAATTCCATAGTCCTGATATGCGGGCGGGAATCCTGAACCCGGTGAGAGAACTCATGTTGGAAGGACGCTTTTTTATCCCGCTCATTTTCTGAGGTATCAACAGTAATGTCCGCACTGTTACCACTAAAAGCGGCGATGGTTTTAGCATCCTTGGGATTGTCCCTCACCCAGCCGGTGACATACCCACCGGAAGCGGTAGGTACTTTACCCCTAACCCAGCCGGTGCCTTTCGGCGTGTCTCCATTAAACTTTGTAAAGTTTCGGGTATTTTTCTCATCCATCCAGTCCCGCAACGGACCTCGCCACGTTCCTGTACCTTTACCGTTCTCATCCACGTCTTCCCGCCACCCATCAAACCGGGAATCCTGCGGGTCTGGCTTATTTTTTGTGCTGTAAGTATATGGGTGCGCACCATCATGGACCGGTCGGTAATGAGCACGTCCAATCTTGCGTTTGAGGTTGAGTTCTCCCTTCTCATCAGAAGACTTCACCCAATCATCGGGGAACGTCCGTTGGATGACTTCACCCAGCGGACCGGTGTGGTTTCTTCCAAGGGAAGTGGTCCATGTGGGGGCTTTTGCTCCAAAACTTCGGGTTTCACGAATTGCCTGCTGATTTGCAGCTGCGATTTTATCGGATACTTCTAGTGTTTCGGGGTCATTACCCCGGAGGATGTCTTCTGTTTTCTTCCGCTGCTCCTCGTAGGTTTTCTCAGCGTTCCTGTAAGCGGTGTTGAGGGTATTGAACGTGGCTTCGTCTTCTTCATTCATGTTCCCTTTGAGGTCATATGGCAACGCATCATATTTTGCCATCAGACCTTTACGTACTTCCAGATACTCATTGAGTTTTTCTTCCTGAGTTTTACGTAAAGCGGCTAGCTCCTTCTCAGAAGCATCTAGCCGCTCCTGCCATTTAGCGTGCTCCTCATCAAGGTTCAACCCGTGCAGTACATCCGCTCTGGAGGCGATAACGGAACCCATGGCAAGAATTTCCTGTTGCCGCTCCTGTATCCCCTGAGCGAGGTTCTCAGGGGTGTTATCCCGGCCGTTGAGAAGCCATGCTTCCGTGGATTCAGCATTTTCACGTTCGCCCCGGAGCCGGGATGCCATCTCACGGGATACCTCTGGGCTGGAGGCAATTGCTTCAACAATAGCCTCAGCCTGTGGCAGGTCTGATACCATGTCTTTTACCGAGGTCGCTTTCGCTTCCCGGCGTTCAATCTCCCGAGCATCGCGCTCACCTTTGGTGGCTACCGCATAAGCTAGGTTTTGTCGCTGCCGGCGGGGAATCGGATCATCGCAGGGGCATCGTTGCGCCCGAATATCTTTTCTTCTACACACATGAACTCCTTAGGGTTTCTCGTCCCCTTATATCTAACGCTCCCGATAACAGGAAAAGGCTATTGCTCCAGCTTTGTATCTGTAGTAGTTATTCCAAGGTCTTGTAGAGTATCTAAAAGCACCTGCGGTGTCTGGGCACTGCCTCGTAGGGCGGTCAGCGGAATCCAGTGTTCCTTTCCTTCAATGATTGTCCGGAGGTGCGTCTGCTGAAATTTGAATTCTTCTTCATTCAGTTCCTCATCCTCTTCAAGGGTGACCTCTACCGGTTCCGGGTATAGTCCCAATGATTCCATCATGCCTTCCGGTGCTTGCCTTACCCGGATGCGTTCTTTAGCAAACCATGCCATTGCGGCAAACGCACCATTAGGGTTGTTCTGGTCGTCTAAATCTGCTTTGAATTCAATTCCGTTGTAAAGGCTAAATTCCAATTTGGCATCAGATGCGGCCCGGGCTACCGCCACCCATTCGTCGTCCCCTGTTACTCGACAAGTTTCACCACCAGACCAGCCAATTGTTCTGCCGTCGAAGGTGGCAACGATAATCGGGTTCTTGGGTGTGCGTGGCATGATAACCTCCGAGGTAGGGTAGATGTGTTTTCTGTTCTTTTAGATCACTATCGTGTCCCTTATAGTGAAAGAAAAGTTTTGGCCCCGGGGAATCCCCAGAGGCCAAAGAAACTTTATGGTGCTGCTAGCAGAGCGGTAGTGGAAAAGATGAGTTCTACCCTGTTCCGGTCTAAGGATTCAAGGGAAAGGAAGGAAACGACTGTGCCTTGTTTATCCATGAGTGTGACGAACCACAGTGAATCCATGGTCTCGGTGTCAAGTTTTCTGCCGGCTTCCAGAACCGCGAAGCTGTGACCGGTGAGAGGTTGATCCGTTACTGTCATTAGGGCATTATTCATCATGTCTGTCATACCCTTGTGATCCACGAATTTCCCTACGGGAAGGTTCCATGGCACGCATTTGTCTCGCATCTTGAAGTGGATGTCAGGAGGGAAGGTGTTATTCATGGATTTCCTTTCATGGATTTCCTCTCATTATACCCTAACTGTTAAAGAGTTTCGGTCCAACCAATACTCTTAAACGCCAGCCACCCGAATGCCACGCCGGCGAGGATGAAGACAATAGCCG
>JACRYO010000640.1_pt1 | contig 24727 bp, 25 predicted proteins | sample 8023221 | NCBI WGS metagenome assembly JACRYO01 (sample SAMN15823180, study PRJNA655841) | gut metagenome | isolation source: fecal sample D85 from dog with diarrhoea from SPCA | host: Canis lupus familiaris | place: South Africa: Mmabatho, Mahikeng | collected 2019-09 | reverse complement strand
TCAACTGGTAGAAATCAATGGATACAGGCCCCGGCAGGCGGAAATAGCATCGCCGGTCATACGCGACTGATTCAAGATTATTGGCTTCAAGATAATCCGCGATATCGTCTTCGGTAATTTCACAATGATCATATTCGCGGGCCATTTTATCGTCAAGAATCCCGCTGGCGATTACCTTCCCAGTAGCCATTTTCTCCATATCAAGGATGACAATTTCACCACCGATTTCACGCACGCTTTTCGCTTCATGGGCGAAATTGGGGTGAACAGTTGTCACGTCATCCCCGTTGGCGGGGAATACAATAACTTGCTTGTTTTTCATATTTTCCTTGAACTAGGCTTCCACGATTTCTACCGTGAAACGAGTGTACCTCATACCAGATGCAGATGCTATCCAGCCCTCAGGATTCTCTCGAATCTCCGTGGACCTTCCATTGACGAGCACAGAAGGAAGACCATTAAGCCAGTGTTCCTCCTGTTCTTTGCCCTCAATAGAGGTCTTTAACGGGTTTGTCGTAATTGTTACAGCTTCCCATTCGTTTCTTCTGAAACGTCTTACAATTGCTTTCACTTGAGCCACCTTCTATAGTTTGATGAGTTTTGATTGTAATACATGAATCAAAATCCTTAGACTGTATGAAAAAACGAACGTTCTCCATTGTCCTTCGTCTTGAACATCCCATATCCTTTTTCGTAAGGAATCAGAGTTGCCATGTTACCAAAAACAGTAATATCCGACATATTTCGCAGAACAACAGAAGAAGCATTGTCCAGTACCTCTGAATATAGGCTATGATCGCCCATTCTGTCAAATACGAAAACCCCGTGCATCCCGACCTCATGGCCGTTTGTGGCAATCGTAGAAGCAATATCAACGATACTCTTCACTTCTTCACGGTCATCTGCAATAATATCTACAAGATCGGGAAGAATAATCAACAGTTCATTCATTCCTGTTATCCTCCGCAAATCGCCAAAAGATTCTAAGTGGTATGACTGAATCTTTTTTACGCGTTCGTGGTAAATCTTCCACAGTTCAGTCATCATCAGCAGGTAAAGGTTAAGATTGACACTCTTGTGCCAAGCAGTCTCGGTTAGCCCTGCCGCGTGCTTTCCAGCACCAAAGGAGTTGGCACTGTACAAACTCCAATGCCGTTCATGGTTTACTCCCTGCTTTGCCAAATTATGAAGAAGCCGATCAAGGCCATCAACGACTGAACCATACACAAAAAGATGCTGATCCTTATTGGTGTTCCATGTTACCTGCTCATCAGGGTACGAAACATCAACCCCAACTGGGAAAATCAGCGGGGAAGGGTGCAGTCGGATATCATTCACAGAAGGTGTTTCCTGTTTAGGCTGGGCGTTCAAATAAGCTTGTCGGATAGTTGTCATAATTCCCCTAATTTTATAGTGATGAATACCAAAAGTATAGCAGTACGTCTCCACGATAGCTAGGGACATAAAAGAAGGGGAAACCCATAATTAGGCTCCCCTTCTTTCGTCAATTATTTATTCATCAAAAGCAAAGGACAGTTCCAATACCAGCTTGACCTTATCGCTGACCAGTACGCCACCATTATCCAGTGCTGCGTTCCATACAATACCGAAATCCTTGCGGTTAATTGTAGCGGTTGCTTCCATGCCGGCACGAAGAACACCAAACGGGTCACGGGCGATACCGTAGAAAGAACCCTTAAACTTGACCGTCTTAGTCACACCGCGAATCGTCAAGTTACCCTTCAAGGTAAATTCATCATCATCAAACGTTACCTTTGTGGAATCAAAGAGTACCTCGGGGAAATTCTCTACATCAAGAAAATCAGCCCCCTTCACATGGGCATCCCTGTTTACGTCGCCGGAGTCAAAACTATCCGCCTTGGCAACTGCTGTAATCTCAAAATTGTCGTCCTCGATATCTCGGACATTAATGGTAGCCGCAACATCCGAGAACTTTCCCCGCACCTTGCTGATACCAGCGTGTCGAACGAAGAACCCTACTTCACTATGTGCCGGGTCCAAACTCCAAATACCTGTTTCCAATGTGTGCTTGCCTGCTTTAACTGACATGTTCATTCTCCTTAAGTAAAATTGACCATATTAGCGACAACTTACTGTAAGTATAAAGTATTCCTACTTATAGAAAATTTCTATATTTTTCCCCACCGAAAATTATCTACTTAAATAAAACTGGTGTTGTCGTCATTGGCTTACCGGGTCTCAGAGGGGCACGCTAATCAAAACTTCCACCACTGGACCCTGAATCATAGGATGATCCCGAATCATATGATGAGCTAGAATGATGTGAGGAACCGTAGTCGTATGAACTGTGAGAACTGTTTGAATTATCAGAACCATGTGACCTATGACTGGAATTATCTGAACCGAACAGTCCTGCTATATATCCTGCGATACCGCCATCAAAAGACGAGGAGTTAGACTGTGAGGTAGCGGAATGTGAGCGGGATGACCCGGAGTTTCGTGATCGAGACGAGGAACCTCGACGGGAGGTAGGCTTTTTCGATGATGCTGACGATTTCTTTGCGGGATTTTTAATAGCGTTCCTCACTTTGTCAGCTAAGATGCGTGCGCGAAGTTCCTGCTTCTCTTGTTCTATTTTACGAATGGTTTCATTCTTTACTTCACTCGTGATATACCAAGAAATCAAAGCGGAGGCAATAGAAACTGCGATAAATCCTAATACGGTGCTCATGGATTCCTAACCTATGAAGGTAATGAGGTGCCACGTAATGTTGCCCTCGGAGATGGATAAATCTGAAATAAATCGCCACAATTCAGTGATTTCTTCTCTTGGCACAGGCCCGGGAAGTGAGATTTCCTTACCCCATCCCGAAGTATCGCCATAGTTACTTCGGTGCTTGATGACAGAAGATTTGGCGAATACATACCTTTCTTCTTCGCCGCCATTCCAAAGGTCACCTGCACCTTGGAAGATCAGGGCTGGGTATCTGTCTTCTACTGTGCCATCGAAATCCTGCGACAGCCATTCGTCGTCTTCGTAAGCATCATAATTCGGAACATATTTCAATCCATATCCTAGGATGGATTCATAACGTGCTGGCATTTGAGTCTCCTTAAATTTTCATTACCAGTTGTTACTATACCGCACATTTGGGTTAGGGGTAACATATTTTTCCATACTTACGTCATAGCAGTACGCATCGATGAGGTCATCAGGGCTAACCTTTCTGATACCTTCCCTTTCAATAATCCACCCTCGGACTTCTTCAATCCCGTCAGGAAGAAGAGACCTAATAGAGAAAGCTGAATAGCCATGGAACGCTACGTTCTGGTCGACAATATCAACAAGAACGCTAGGCAGTGGCCCGGGCCGAAAAGTGATAGTCCCGCAATCATATCGGTGCAACGTGGAACTAACCACAGTGTTCTCGGTAACGACAGACATTTTATGCTCACCTGTTTTGATGTTGTCATATATTTCCATCAACAGCGATAACATATTCTCCGTTACGCCGCCGGTTTCATCAAATACCATGGGGCCTCCCTTCATAGTGTCCATTATATCGTACCAAGCATGATATTAGATGAGCTAAGTCAAATTGGGGAAGATCAGTGGTATGATGAGTGTTATATATGTGTAAGATAATCTACTAAAGGATAATCCGTGTCATCACTTTCTGATAAAGATAAAGAAGTTCTTGCCCAAATGGAACTTGAATTTACGAAAGAAGATCCTAAATTCGCACAGAATATGGCAAAAGAGCGAGGCGGAGTTACCCCTCGTAACGTTGTACTGGGTGTCCTCGGTATGTTCGTGGGGATTTCCATTATCCTTGGTGCGTTGATCGGTAACGTGGCACCTGTTGCTATTGTAGGGTTCTCGGTTATGATCGCAAGTGGTTTGCTGATGTTTACTAAGGGAAAGATTTCCAAATCTCCCAAAAAGCAGAGTAACTTTATGAAGAAACTGGAAGATAAATGGGAACGCCGGCGGGAGCAGGAGAATAGGTCGTAGTGTTTTTATTACTCGAGTATAAGTAATCAAAGACTTAATATTCAAGTAGAAAACAAGTGTAGTTAATCCTGTTTTCCCTAGTTTTCAATGGTAATATACTAGATATAGAAATTCATTACCGTTTCTGTGGCTGGGGGCACTGCGGTAGTTGTACATCAACTACGAACAGGATCAAAAATGAAAGAAATTGTTAACTCACAACGCTGGCTCTACGACCAGATGGTGAGGGCAGAAAAACCACTCGATGATATTTATGAGAAGGATGTCTTCAGCTCAAAACTGAAAACAGCGGCATTTTTCACTAGCATGGGTCTGGCTCTTTTCTTTGTCCCTTTCCTTATTTATATCCTCGACGGCAATACCCCTCCACTGTATGTCTCGGTACTGACGGGCTTGTGTGCCATCGCTGTTATTTTCCTATTTCTAGCCTCATTTGTGCCTCAAATGAGGATACGGATGTCAAAAGAATACAGGGGCATTACAGAGGCACGCAGGAAGTTCTGGCGAGAACTTTCTGAATTCACTCACGAAATCTACGGATTCAAAGTTGAATACGATGAATCAAAACCTCCACCCTGTCATTTCGTCCAAGATTTGCAGATATACGCAAACTCTGTACACGGCATGGAACGTATTGAAGTTGAACTCTTGGATGACCGGATTATCTTCTTCACCGGTGATAAAGAGGTCAAACCCAACGCGTACAATGAAGAAATCGCAGTGCCTCTCCTCGACACCAAGCCGCTTGCATGGATGGATGTGCTCGAAGCAGCGAACAAAAACACCCGTATGAAGAAACATTTGGAAACAGCAAAAATGCCTAGTGGTAATATGGAGGAGTTGCTAAAAATACACTCATAGAAAGATTACCGTCCCATGGCGAAACTCTACTTCCGATACGGTGCAATGAACTCTGGTAAAAGTACCAATATTTTGCAAGTAGCCCACAACTACAAGGAACGTGGGCAGATTGCGATTATTGCGAAGCCCACCATCGACACCAAAGACGAGAAGGTACTATCACGACTGGGCATCGCTCATCAAGTGGATATCCCCGTTGCCCCGGAAACAGATATGCTCCGAGCATTTCGGGATGAATACGCCAACACTGCCGTGGATTGTCTAATCGTGGATGAAGCACAATTCCTCACACGGGAACAGATAAATGACCTGCTAGTAATCGCGGTACAGGACAACGTGCCAGTCATAGCATATGGGTTGCGCTCCGATTTTCAGGGCCGTGGTTTTGAAGGGTCGTTGAGGCTCATGGAAATCGCACACTCCCTAGAAGAACTGAAAACCATCTGCCGATGCGGGAAGAAAGCCATGTTCAATGGTCGTAGGGTCAATGGTGTTTATGTCCGCTCTGGGGATCAGGTAGCCATTGATGATGGCGGCGAGGTAGAGTATGAATCCCTATGTGCTAAATGCTATATGGAGAATGTAGGACCGCTCGTATAAATAAGAAAGGCTCCCATATGGGGGCCTTTCTTATTTAAGATACTCGGATTGTCAAATGCCATCGTGGTTCGTCAGGTTCAAAACCAAGTTCATCACGAACAAATCGCTTCACAAGTTCAATATTTTCGGCAGACGGCATAGTGACGTTCAGCGGGGTAACACCATTATCTTCATTTACTTTAGTGACAGTATCCTTAAGTGCGATGATATGTCGGACATCCTCGTAGTCATCGTACATTCCCCGACCCTCCATCAAAGTAAGGCCTGAGTATTCGTCTATCAGTTTAGCATCATAATATTCCTCGGCATACTGCCGGCTCTCCATATCATTTGCAATTTCATCCTCAATGTCAAGGATGACACCATAGCCTGTTGCGACATAAACAGTAGTTGACATTTTCCCTCCTAGGTTCCGTAGCAAACATTACACAGTTTGAACCATGGAAGACATTCCTCGCCACAATCTCCACACACGCCAAAACTGTTATTCTGCGAGTCGTTAGCAAGCAGTTTAACAATCTTAGCATTAATGGAATGCTCTGCTTTCTCTAATTTCCGGGTATGGAAAAACCCGAGTCTGCCTTCGTCCGCGAACATCAATGCTGACATCTTCATCTCGCCGTTAAACTTGCAGGCCTGCTCCAAACATTCCATATTTTCAGTATCCACAAAAGCACCGTAGTGAATATGGTCCTTGAAACACTCCTGCATAATGGGTGATGACGTGCTAGCACCATCGTTGAGCCACCGAGCGGTTGCTTCTAACACGGGACTTTCTGAATCAAACGGACCGGAAACCAACTGCCAGACATTTTCCAAAGGAATCTTCCACCCCTGATTTTTGGTCATATCCTGCAAATCCCCCAACGAATAGGAGCCGCTTTCAAAACCGTATTCCATCTGGTCGCAGCCCAACGTCAAAGTCACAGCGTCAAGATTTTTGATCAACGTTTCCAAGGACGCAGGCTTGATGCCTCGAGGCTCTAAAATTCTTAGTGCTTTTTCTTTCCACACTTCAAGGGCAAAGTTAAGGTACTTATGGTCATTATCAAGAAGTCGAAGATCGTTGAACCGAGGAGCAATAAGAGGCTTATCAACCATCAAATCCGAGGGCACTAACCCAGCCGCTACAGCAACTCCTTCCTTTACCAAATCAGTATCCACGGAGAACCACTGCCGGCCGGAGACAAGATACACCCGGCCCTTATCCGATAACCCAAACCTACCAGCACGACCAGCTATCTGACCTGCCTCCCATGAATGGATATCCCGGCGAACCTTACCGTCAAATTTCTCCGTCTCCGCGAACACCACATTATCAATGGGAAGGTTAATACCATGACCAATTACATCAGTGGTAACAATGACATCAAACTCACCGGCAACGAACTTACGAATCTGCTCTTTCCGGGCATACAGCGGAAGAGCACCATACAGAACACCAACGTTCTTACCAGCATCCCGTAAAGCGCCAGCCATGGCATATACCGACTTTCGGGAGAAGCACACGACCGCAGTTTTAGCGGGAACCTTCTCCAGCGGAATAGTTCCCTCAAAGGTAATTCCCGTTCGGCGCTGATACTCAAAACTCTCTACCTCCCACGCATCACTGACAAGCGGAAGAATATCGTCTTTAACTTCCCGTGCCGCAATCACATGAATCCGCCGGTACTTGGCACCAATCAGAAGTTTCGTCCAATAATGCCCGCGAGCATCATCAATTACCCAATGAGCCTCATCTATAATCAACACATCACCTTCGGTGGGTGCCATCTCTACGGTAGTGGCGAGAATAGGCGCATCCGGGTTAACTTGTTCTTCCCCCGTAAGGAAACCAACGTTCTCAGCACCATAACGTTCCACCAGTTTTTCATACACCTCAAACGCAAGCATACGCAACGGGCCAGCATAAACATATGTGCCAACCGGGTTCTTCTCGTATTCCTCGCAGAGGTTTTCCAAGGCGTTATACGTCTTACCTGAATTAGTAGGGCCAAGATGTAGGGCCACGTATTCAGGGGCGTTATGACGGTCACGGATACCCACTTGAACGTTCGCTGTAATACGTGCTCTGGTATCAATGATTTCTTCTTCAAGCAGAGCAACACTGGTTCGCTCATTTTCCCATGCCTGACGGCGGGAACGATCACTGGCGGCAATCATTTCCTTAACCTCATCAGTGTTAGCTAAACTAATGAAATCCCCATACCTCCACAGCAATCCAATGTTAGATGAATCAGTGGGTGACAAGTCATGTTTTTCTACGAGCCGGAGGAAATTATTGACACTAATGTTCAGTAAGCGTGCCGCGTAAGAAGTAGGGTGCTGACGCTCCCAAATGAGTTTTTGGTTGAAGTCTTTCGGGTCCATCACTTCAATATCACGGCGAAGGAATTTCTTATTCACGGGGTTCAGAAGACCTGTTTGGACAGCAACTTTGATATCATAGCGGTCAATTTGGAAGAACTGACAGATTTCAGATTGACTCATGTAAAGTTTATGCTCTTCAGCTTTACGTTGCTTATTGGTGATTTCCTTCTCCGCCCGCAGGGTAGTAATGAAATCACGTACCTTCTTTTTCCCGCCTGCGTCCATGAACTTATTGAACGCGTCCCGAGATAGCGGTTTCTCAATTAGGGAGAACTCTGCACGCACAGATTTAACTTCACTGATGGCGATATCAAGAACTTGTGAGATTCCCTTGTCGGAAATGACACCCTGTACTTTGGTTTCTCGCTTTTCCTTCCGAGCTTCACTTAGCTCTTGACGGCGTTTAGCGGATTGGTCGGCTTTTGCCTGTTCTTTACGCAGGATTTCATAGGTAACCCCAGCCGGGTAAAGCATTTCTTCGGATCCGTCATGGTCAACACCATGCTTTTTCATAATAGATTTGACTCTATTCCTGCTGATACCCAATTTTTTCTGGATTTCAAGTGCAGTTATGGTTCCTGAACCGCTCAAAATACTACCGCCATTTCAATAGCCCGTCATGTATATGATATTGATTTTATCACATAGCAATCTATGGGCAGCATAAACTTTCAGGGGACATAATTATTGTTTCGGAGAACACGCAACGTAATCTTGAACTAATTTACACCTATCAGGCAGGACAGTTCCGAACGTCTGAGTGAAGACACCTTTAGAGGTTTTGTATGCGATAACGTAAGAATCACAATTCTTATGTGTATCAGACCAACACGGGTTATCCGCATCACCAGAGGAGAATGAACGGTAGTTGAACACCCCTTCGGGTACCCATGATCCAAATTCTTTTTCAGGAAATATTGTCTTTCCTTCAACAGGTTCAACAGCCGACTTCGGATGAGTGAGCACAGCGGCGTTAAGACCAAGATTTTTCTCAGGGGCACCCTCTTTATTTAAGCCATCCTTAGCTATATGTCCTTGATGAGGATACGTATTATGTTTGACATAATATAAATCCAGAGCTTTTTGTATCTCAGATACATTGGATTGGATAGAAGCATCAACAGCGGCGTGGCGTTGGCTCAGATACATGGGAACTGCAATAGCCGAAAGGATGCCAATTATAAGCACCACAACAAGTATCTCGACAAGGGTGAAACCACTCTCATTTCGGGGAGTTTTCATATATTTTTTCATAGCATCTTCCATATCGGACCTATATAGAAGCTTGATTTGACTTTATCCCGAGACAAACCTATAATGATGTCATGTATATTGTACGAGGGATAACAGCAATACTTGCCGGCATTGTTCTACTTACCCTCAGTGGAACCCCAACTTTGACTGCCGAAGCAACTCAGCGTCAAGAATCCATTACCGTAATGTATGACGGACAAACACAGCAGAATCCTGACTTTAACATAGAGAGATGGTTTGATGGCGTAGAAGGTCATCAAAAAGTAGATATTATCAACGGAGGTAATGAAACAAATGCGGTCATTACACCCGGTCCGATGTCTGATAACTCTGTTGCCTACGAAACTGCGGTAAAAGTAAGCCTAAATTCTGGGGATATCCTCTATGAGGGCCTCTACTCGGATATGAATGTAGAAGTTGTTCTTCCCTCACACAGCACTCTCCCTCTGGATATGAGCATCAAGTGGAACCCCAGTGACGCACCGCGTTCAGATACGGCCATTGAAACCCTCGGGATGTATGTCAAGCCCCTGTAACCCTAAAGAATAAGGCCCACACGGTGCAGTGTGGGCCTTATTCTTATGCTTGCGTTTTGAAGATGTTGCTTATCATATTCTTCAACCCATCCTGTACTGTCCTTGGAGGAGAAGCCTGTGGCCACGTCACCTTACCACCAGCCTGCTCAAAAGCACTATCCCACACTGACAGTGAAGTTGGGGTAATAATCTTCTCAATATAGACCCTGCCGTTTTTCAAGACCACGTAATTATTCACCTCTTCGAAAGTCTGTGCCTCGGGGAGGTTAGACACAAACACCGAACTTCCCGGGATGAGATTCTTGATACCATTCGGGAGAGAGTTCAACGGCGGGGCAACCATTCCGCCCTTGTTAACATAAATCCGGTCCTGCTTAGCCGGCAGACCGAAAAACACCTTAGCGACATCTTTGGTATCCAATTCCACTTGGGCACCGTCCAGTTCCTTATAAGATAAGGCTTTTGTGGTTTGCTTCACCTGCTGAATAGTGTTCGCTGTGATAAGCCCCGCTCCTGCGAGGAAGATTCCTGTGATGCCTCCAGTAACTACCATGGAGTCCGCCATCATACCCATAGCACTCGCTGAGAGGACACCACCTCCCGCGAGGAAACCCGCTCCTAGCCGTCCTGCTAGAAGTCCCGGGATATCCCGAATCTGAGTTCTCTTAGCTGACATTACGCACCTTCTATTTTCTTGAATTCTTGTTCCATGGTGATGCTCTTAATATTGGTTTGTACTTCTGGTAGCATCAGGTCTTTTTCTTTTAGGGCAAGCAGGGCATTAGCGGAATAGGCAAGACGTTTCACGATTTCGGCTTCATCTTCGGTGAAATCAAGTTTCCGCTCTCCCACAGCCTCAGAAGCGCGGAGTAGAGAAGCGTTCAATTCATACCTACGCTCAGCGGAGTTTAATCCCTCCAGCGTTTCACGGATTTTCTGGAGGCTTACATTCAGGGCCTCAAATTTCTTACGGGTTTCGTATTCGCCTTCCACATTGATCTCATAATGGTTTTTAGCCACCTTGGCGAGATGCTCCACCGTGGGTCGATTAGGTGCTTTTTTGGGAAGGGATGCGAAAAGTTCCTCCGCAGCGGTAAGACGAATTTGCCATTCCTTTATCAGACTCTCATAGTTGGCATAGTCTTTTTGTATTAGGCGGTACAGATTTTCCAAAGAGGTGAGTTTGGTACCGAGTTCCTCCTTCATCCGAATAATGGATTCAATGGTTGAAGGAGTCTCGAAACGAGACTTCGCCTGTGCTTTCGCTAAGTCATGTGATCGCTTCATAATACCTGACAATGTTTTCCTTGTATCCTTCTCATAGTTGGTGTTTCAATTGTAACATGAAAGTCTCATCCTATATAATAGAATAATGTCGCCCTCCTCACGGGCATACTTGATAGAATAATATTGTTATACAGATATAAGTTCATATAAACAACTCTAAAGAAAAGGTCCAAATGGCATCCCCAGTATTCACCGACAATTCACCATTTGTTGCTCCGGAAGTCACCCTTGGCAACAGCACACCCTCCGTTATGACCATTGATAACACCATTCGTAAGAGTATCATTCTCTTCGCTATTGTTCTTGCTGGTGCCGGTGTTGGCTGGTTTATTCCCGGCCTCTACTTCGTTGCGGCTCTCATCGGACTTGTGCTTGGTCTTGTTATTTCCTTCAAGAAATCCATTAACGTTCCCCTCATCGTTTCCTATGCGGCATTTGAAGGTATATTCGTTGGCGGTCTGTCAAGCGTCTTGGAAAACGTATATCCGGGTGTAGTGCTTCAATCGGTTCTGGCAACCTTCGCCGTCATCGGAACAACCCTTCTGCTTTTCACCTCAGGCAAGGTTCGCACCTCTCCGAAGATGACTAAGTTCTTCCTTATTGCGATGACAAGCTACTTGGTCTTCTCACTTATCAACGTTGGTCTCCAGCTTACTGGAATTGCCGGCGGTGACTGGGGTCTATACAGTGCAACCGTCTTCGGTATCCCACTAGGGTTTGTTCTCGGTATTTTCGCTGTCCTGATGGGTGCTTACTCCCTGATTATGGACTTCGAGCACATCCAGCACGGTGTTAGGAACCGTCTCCCCGAGAAGTACGGTTGGTTGGCATCCTTCGGTTTGGTTGTCACCGTTATCTGGATTTACGTTGAAATCCTCCGACTAATTTCCATTATCCGAGGCAACTAATTTCTAGATGTTGAGGCCCGTACAATGTACGGGCCTCAATTGTTTAAATCATAAGATAATCGGTTGTAAAACAACAACAACTTTGATATACTGACCCTATACAGATAACAGGAAGGTACATAATGATTAGCCACTCAGACAAGTTTGCGTACAAGGATTTTTTCTATGCCCTAGATTTGAACTCTCTTAAATCACGGGATATGCGCGATGACAGGTTTATCACCGCTTCCATGCAAGCAATTTGGTTCAAACGAGATAAAGGAAATGACACCGTTTGCCTCGGTACGGTAAATGACTTGCTCCCCTCTGGCCTAGAACTAACCGTAGATAACTTTATGGATGAATTCAAAAGCGGACGATACGGCGGAAAGACCAAATTCAAGTGGGATGGGGTAAGAATGTGGTCTGCAGATAATGTATATGACGATCTTGTGAAAGCACATGATTATCTTGACCCGATCCTTGAACAATTTATTGAAAATAGAAGTACCCCCAACGGTTACAGCGGATGGTATTCTATCAAAGATTAGCCCCGCTCCACTCCCTATTCACCTATTGAAAGGTCTCCATGAAACGCAACCATGACACCCCCATGTCTCAACCTATCAGCCTATTCCTTGTATCACTTTCCATGCCTGATACCAGTACCAACCTGCGGGTAACCGATAAAGCACCAACTATGCGAGAGCTTCTGAATAACCCATCCACCACCGAAGACCTGCTAAAATCACACAAGTAACTAACTACCCGAAGGACAACACATGAACAGGTCAATGCCCAGCACGGGTTCCAATCCTCGTTTCGCCAACCAGCAGCGAGCGTTCGATAAACATCTCAACAAGCTCTCAAAGATTACTCTTGTAACCCCTGCAGGTCGTCGCCGGAAGAAGTATATTACGAAAATGGAAACCGCCGCATACCGCGACCTAATTATTGCAGTCGCACAGGAGCTTCAGCAACGCAGAAGTAAATAAATCGGAAATACCCACAGAACCCCTCCCCTTAGGAGGGGTTCTGCCTATATGATATGATAACTCTGATCCCATGGGTTCTGTAAGACGTACTGGCGTGAACCAGAAACATAAATCCATTGAAAATCTTAACCAAAGGATAAACTACCATGGTGAAAAAATCATCAGCTAAACAACGCTACCTTGAACTGGAAAAAGTACGGGTAAGCTACGATCACAAACTAGATAAAATCCATTTGACTGCGAAAGATCCTGACATGCCTGAGGGATTTCACCTCACGTTAAACTCTGGCCGTGACGCTGAGCAGTCCCTACGCCGGATTCTCGCAGAATATGGACTAATCCGTGTAGCTGAAAATTCCGCAGTCAATAATTCCGCGACCGGGCCAAATGTGTTCCACTACGGGAACTCCTCAGATGAAGCCCTCGTGTGGGATTTAAACAAATTCAACACTGTTCGAATTATGGGCGGAGCGGGTCGAGGTGCAATGTTGAACAACTTCGTTGAGCACCTCCACAAGCACGAAGATGCTTGGGAGCTTCATGCCATTAATCTAAGAAATCAAGTTCTTCGCAAACAGGTTGAGGAATATCCGAATCTCATCTCGGGTCATGCAAAAACCATAGAACATGCCCTAGCTACTATTGGGAACTTCGCCCTTCTTGTGCGTAGCCGCAGACTATTGGTGGAAGAACATGATGTAGAGACATATCAGGATTTACAGCTTGGTGGTAAAACACCCCTGTTGCTCATTGATGATGTTAATGCTCTTATCAGTTCGGAAATTAAGCTAAATGAGTCAATAGCTTACGAAAATCAACTGCGAAAGAAGATTGATGAAATTCTCCAATACATTTTCGACAACGCTAAAATAGCTGGAATCAAAATTGTCGTAGCTAACCGAGAAAATAACGAGAATACGTTTGACAATACTCTTTTCCTCCATTACTATTACCGGTTCAATATTAAAATTGACCTTGGAAAAGTTCGTCATTACCAAGACTTTGAGGATAAGTACGGCATTCCTGTTTTAGGGCAGGTATCAGTACAAGGAAACAATGTGAAGCCTATTACTGAATTTCTGTAAATAGTTGGGGCCGGGATATCCCGGCCCCAACTATTTAATCTTGATTCCTACGTATCATGCGTTTGGTAACCCAAGCCAATAACGGAATCAGCACCAAACCAAAGTAAAGAAGAGATTTAGGGAATTCCCTCCACATAGATACTGGCTCTGCTCTCTGCGGCCCAGCTTCAACGGTTACTTCCTCCACTACATTCGATTTATCACCAATCCCAGCACCCTGTTTTCCTCCACGAGTTGATTTTTCGGGGACAACCTTAGCATCCTTCTTGTCTTCTGTCTTAGCCTCCTCAGTAGCTTCCGGTGAGGCTTCCGCTGAAGAAGTGGCCGTAGTAGAGGGGGACGAGCTAGCAGGTGCGTTATTTATCCGGGCAGAAGCAACCAAATCAGATGGTAATGATGATGCTCTACCACTAACTGCGGTCACTGTTACCAGATAATTCCCGCTTGCGTTTAGCCCCATATCCGTTTGAGGGAAAACAGCTTTCTGTAACCCGTTTCCAATGTCTGTTTGATGCTCGATGGGATTACCTGTTATATGGAAATTTCCCTGCCGTACATCAACCCGGGCTGGGTTCAAATTGTATCCAATGACCACAAGATTATTACCCTCTGACCATGCACCCGTCACAATAGGATCGGATTTACGCCCAGCAAATTCCTGAGCCAAAGACGTTCCATAAGGGGCACACGTATAGTAGTGGTCCCACATAAAGGAAATGTTCTTCGCTACATAGGAACCGGACATTTGAACCTGCTTATCCAGTCTCTCTTTTACTGTCGCACCGCGAGCCGTTCCATTAGTACAAGTGTTGGAACCGTTGTGGGAGGCTGACATACCTTCCAAGTTAGCCCACAGCGTTATCCCACGGGGAGCCAAAGCATCGCGGATAGCGTTGTAATAATATTTCGTGGAAGCATGGTGAATACCAGCGTTGGTTCCCGCTCCGCTTTCAGGGATACTCCACGGATCAACTCCTGCCCACGCTTCGGTGTCGTAATAAGCGGCTCCCTTACCTGTTCCTACGCCATCCTGCGGGGCTATTATCATAGGTACGCCCTCCGCAGTGTCAGCAATTGCCAAAGCGTTCTGAGCGGCCTGTGCCGGGGTTGCTCCCGTCCAAGTCTTACGGCTGTCAATGTAGGGGCTAACCATCACAAATTTTGAGGTACCGAAATGCTTACCAACCATGCGGTTCTGCATACGGTACAAGGATAAAGTTTCATACCATGCGGAGTTGAGGTTCTGTTCAAAGTGATGATAGAAACCAGCTAATCCAGCTGTATTATATTGGCTTTTGTATTCAAGCATAAACCTATCCGTGAACTTTTCCATGGTAGCCATGTAGGAAAGGTTAGGCAAATGCGGGTTGGCAGGGTCGACAACTGGTGCAGGCAAGCCAACGACATACTTCATCCCCCGTTCTGCCGTTCCATTTACAAGAGCAAGCGTAGCATCTTGTTTAGGCCATGAATTGTTGATGACCACTAGATCGTATTGCCCATTAGGCGAGGAACAGCCATTATCCTGAGTGGGAATGACAAGAATAGTGAATGTTTTCTTATCCCCGCCATTATTGACGATGCGATCATTGCCGCATTTGACCGCCCCGGCATCCCACATGCTCTTATCGCCGTAGGTGAAAACAGAGCGAATATTGTAGGAGCGCTTCATTGCGGTAACACAGGGGGTTCCATTGATAACGCATCCAGTGAAATCCTTGTTCACGGAACCATCCGTGGTAATCTGTCCAGCACTATTCTGTCCGGCTGGGCGGAGTCGGTTACCGAAGGTGATGACCGTATCCCCGCCGGCGGCTTTGATGGCATCCAGTTTCTCAAGATTTTTGTTGAAATTAGTATCCGAGTAAATAAAGAAACCGCTGACGGGGTTCGTATAATTCTCCGCCGCTGATGCTGGGGAGGGAACAAAAACCCCGACGATAAGGGACATAAATATGCTAGCAATAATCGCTTTTGAGATTTTCATTTTTCCTAGTATAGTTCCGACATTGACTAGGACTCATTGTAGCATGGAGCACTTATCCACAAACAAAACAGTTAATCATTATTTACTATAGGCCCTATTGCGTTATCTGGGATAAAGTTCATGGTGTAATCCTAAGTGGTGGTATACTTTTCATGTACCATATCGCCTATCCCTACGCGGATAGAATGAAAATATAAACTGACCCGGCAGAAACCGGACCAAACACAATTAAAGGATAAATAATATGGCTATTACATCAAAAAATGGCAAGTATTTAACGCTAGAAAATGTCCGTGTCTTCTACGATAAAGATAGCGATCAAATCATCATTACTTCCAAAGACCCTGATATCCCCGCAGACTCCAAGGGTTTTAAAATTAGCGTCAATGGGTATAACGAAACAGGTTCCACGCTTCGGCAAATGCTGGGCGAACGGGGAATGATTCCTGATTATAATAAAGACCTCTCGCCCGAGTATGTCACTCACTCTGAGCTACCCAAGAATTATCCTTGGCACACCATTCCCCTTGGCAAGACAACTGACACTGACATCACCGAATGGGATACCCAGAAATCCCCCAATATGTTTATTATTGGTAAAGCAGGTTCAGGAAAAAGCAACATGGTATACAACATTCTGGAACATTGTTTGGCGTATCCGCAGAACTGGGAAGTTGCAGTATTTGATCCGATATTTGGTGACCGATATGGTGAAAACTTTCCGGGGATATCCGAAGTTGGGCTAAATCATTTTGGTATTCATGCGGGCTTGCTCTATTACATGAATGAACTTCAAAAACGGGAAAAAAGTCCTTCATCTATTGATAAGAAAATTCTCCTTGTCATTGAAGGTCTGGCATCTCTTTTTGAAGAAGCATTTACAGTAGCAGAACCGGCAAAAGAGGTAATGGAAGCACGGCAAAGGACTAAGGAGATTGGTGAGTTCCTTATGGAACTGGCAAAACGAGGTAAGTCAGCGGGAATTCACCTAGTCGTGACAGCACAACGGGTAGACAATAACCCTCCGCTCCCCAGTGGAGTTTTTCTCCCTTACTTTGATGCCAAAATGGTGTGTGAAAATTATGACTCAATAGGTTACCGCATTTTCACTGATGCTCCCAGACCTCTTTTTATGAAACCGCGACGGGGAAAGTCTTATCTGATAGACAACAACGGAAATCGCACGTTCCAAGCGGCACGATACGAATTCAGGGCATAGTAAAAGGGGCCAACCACAGTGGTTGGCCCCTTTTACTATGCCCTATTTCTTTAAAGGTAAATCCGTGAAAGCCTTAGCGAATTCAGTAGTTAAACTATTCAAATAGGTCTTCGTGGGATGGTTCGTATCCATGTAAACATAGATATTACCAATAATCGGCGGGCAACTATCTTCCACACAGAATAAGGACGTGAAATCAAGGAAATGAATTCCCGGCACTGACTGCTTCAACTCTTCTACTGGAGGGTTATTATTCAGCGTCTTATCCCGAGGCAGAGTACAAGGCACAGGATCCCCAGCATTATCGTTGAGACACTTAATCATGTCAAAGGAGAACCGTGGGGTGTCGCGCACACCAACAATCTCAATACCAGCGGCGGTGATTTGGTTAGCGTAATCAGCGAAACCGGGAACAATCGTATCCTGACCGTTGTCAGCATATGACATAGTGGCAACAGTGTAAACCATATCCGTATCAGTTTCCAATATGTAATTCAAAGTCTCAGCGTTCCACTCATCACAATCAGGAGCCTGACCTAGACCGCCAGCGGCAAACCGACACCCGCCCTTATACAGAACCACGATCCCCCAGTTCTGGTCCTTCGCCAGAGAGGTAAGAGGGCCAGTCCACTGCTGGGCGTGAGAGTTGCCGACAACAACAATACGTTTAGTGTTGTCTTCCCGAACATTAATTTGCCCGCAAGCTTTCGCTAGGATATCGCTCACAGGAGTATTCCCCTCACTACAGTTCTCCTCAGTATTCACCCATTCATTTCCTAACAATTCAAGGGAAGGAAGAAGTTCAGCGTTACTGACAGGAACAATATTGTTGACAAGGGATAACGCACCCGGATTTTCACGAGCGGCCCGTTCAGCCTGTTCCGCCGCTATCCGCTGATTCTCAGCGGTATTGTAGTGTTGCCAACCGGCTAGCGGAGCGGAGATAAGAGCTACACAAACCGCGATGACAGTAACCGCTCCGAAAAGGTTAGTTTCCGGCCATTTAAGATTACGGATGGGCTTTTCTACCAAATACGTAGTGATAATAGCCAGCACAAGAGCCAAACCAATAACAGCACTACCGCCGACAATACCAATTTCATCCCGGCCACGCCAAATGAGGTAAATAACGAGGATAGGCCAGTGCCACAGGTACAAAGCGTAAGAGACATCGCCCATCTTCACCAGAGGCTTCCACGACAGAACCCGATCCACTCCGAACTTGCTTTTCGTATCCCCTGAGAGGATAATCAGAGAAGCCGCCGCAAGAGGCCACAGGGCGATGAAACCGGGGAAAGCACCTTCCACATCAATAACAAACCCGACACTGAGCATAGCGGCTATACCCACCCAGCCGGCGACAATACCAACCTTGCGAGGCAATGAAATAAAGGATAGACACAAAGCTATTAACGTACCCAACGCAAACTCCCACAAACGGGCACGCGTATCAAAATAAGCGAACGTCTGGTTAGTGTGCGTCTCCCAAATGGAGAACGCCAGAGAGCCAGCAAACAGCAAACCGAAGATAACAATGGCAACGGTACGGAAACGCACCCTCAAAAGTTTAGCTACACCATACGCAAGAAGAAACAACAACGGCCAGAGAATGAAAATCTGCCCCTGAACAGACAGAGACCAGAAGTGCTGGAACGGGCTAGCACCACTGTTTTCCGCATAATAATCAACAGAATCAGCGGCTAGTTTCCAGTTCTCCCAGTAGAACATTGACGACCACCCCTGCTCAAAGATGGTTTCCCATCGCATTTTGGGTACAAAATAGTAGGTAGCCACCAGCGTACCAGCAATAACCACTACAACAGCGGGAAGCAACCGGCGGAAGGTATGAAGCCAATATTTTAGTACTCCCAGTTTCCTCCCACCCTCAGCTTTACGGGTGAAGGAAAGTGTAAGCAGGAAAGCCGAGATGAGGAGGAAGATATCTACCCCTCCGCTTACCCGGTCAAACCAAATATGGTACGTAACTACCATGAGTACAGCTAATGCTCTTAGGCCCTGAACTTCGGGGCGGAATTTCCGCTCCGCATTAGTAGAGGATTTCCTATCTTTTCTACTGCCAACCAGCCCAGCACTGTTTGGCAAAGTTGTGTCGCTCATAAAATAGTCTATTATCTTTTCGGTAGGGGCACATAGTAGTGCCCGTTAATGGACAGAAGTACCTAGGATAATTATACACCCTAAGCTACTGCCTAGTAACGAACGTGAATTATGAGTTATTCCATAATCGTTTAGGGTGCGGGGCGAACCCAAGCATCCGCGTAACTAAATCCCTGCAGTGGGGTGGAAATTGTCCCGTCCGGTTCCGTACAAATGAACTCAATGGTTTCCTGAGCATTTAATGGGGTGACATCTTTGCCTTCAAATCTCCACACTAAGATGCTCGAATCATGCTTATCTAATTCTTCTCCTGTTTTCCCTAGAAGAAATTCCTTCGGATCAGGCACGGCAGAAACACGGAGAATGAAATGGAAATCAACATTCCGGAAAATGTAATCGCCAAGGATTTTAACAAACGACGGAAGTGAAACCCGGGCATTTCCCGGCCACTCAATGTTAGGCCCATCTTTAATGAGCATAAGAGAAACAGCCGTAGTAGGCGAAGATAACGAAACTTTGTGAATGCCATCCGGCAGGTTACTGAAAATAAGGTGAAGTACGAATTCTTCGGATAGCTCCTTCGCAAATTCCCGAGCCGCATCTTTTTCGTTTTGTTTCAACAGATCTGTTTGGGGGGCTTCAAATTCCATCCCCTTCTTGTACTCCGGTCCCGGGACGGTTTCAAAAATCGTATCGTTATACAGAAAAAAGGATTCCTCGGAAGGTTTCAACGTATGACCGGTAATTTCCCAAAGGTAAGCATAATCAGGTTCGCGGTAATCCGGAAGTGTTAGCGGCGTGCTATCCATTTCATAGACCATCATACAAAGACGCTGGAGTTTATCGTCGGTATCTAATTGATGGGAAAGCTCTTCGAGGAATTCCAGTGCCGCCATAAGATCAATACCCGGTTGAAACCAGTTACCTACATGCCTCTCATAGAAGGAGATCAGAAAAACTGATTGATTGGCGGATTTTTCCTCCTCCATATCTAAAAGATATAGGAGAATAAAAGCATTATCAAAATGATCGAGCGTCTCCTCAAAAACATCATAAGCTCGTCGCCGGTTGTCGTTATCGCACAGCCGGCTCAGTGGGACGAGACTTTCATGTAAGGTAGCCATATTGTCATTATAGCAAAAATACGCTACCCTGACCCTGCTATTTCAAAACACTCTCTATTCTGGAGTTGACAACCTCTAAAACATTATGTACAGTAACTAATACCTAGTAAGACACACAACCACACAGAAGGATTACACATATGGGAAAGATTGTAGGAGCCGTAGTAGCACTGGTTCTCATCGTTTTCGGTATTGGGGCGCTTTTCACCAACACCACCATCAACACGGCTCCGAATGAGCAGGGTCTTTGGTATAAGGCGGGGCCTCTGACCTCCACCCACTTCGATGACTGTATTGCTCCCGGTACCCGAAAGCTTACTGGCGGCCTCTCCGACCAGACGTTCGTGTATCCCGCTGGTCAGCGTAACTTTGAGTTCAGTGACAGCGGCAGCGGCGAAGCGGGAACCATCGTAGCTCTCACCAAGGACAACGTTGAACTGCGAACCTCAGGTGTGGTTCGGTTTGAACTCACGCGGGACTGTGAAACCCTGACCAAGTTCCATGAGGAAATCGGTCTCAGCAACAAGGCGTACTTCCGTGGCGGAGAATCCGAAGGCTGGCTTCCGATGCTGAACAAGTACCTCCACGCATCCCTCCAGCGTGCTGTCAATGAAGCCACGCAGGAATTTGACTGGAAGGAACTGTACAACAACGTAGAGGTCAAGGCCGCGTGGGAGAAGAAGGTTAGCGAACTGCTCCCCCGCTTCGTCCAGCAGTCCATGGATGGTGAATACTTTGAGAACTACTCGCTGACCATTCAGAAGCCGACGCTCCCTGACGACCTGCTGAAGGCCCTTCAGGACACCCAGACCGCCATGGAGCAGAACAACGCTCAGAAGGAACGTAACACCACGGTTGAAACCGAAGCTCAGTCCATCAAGCGACTGGTGGATATCCTCGGCCCCGAAGGTTACAACACCTATCAGGCAATCAAGGACGGGAAGATTACCATTTACCCGATCCCGCAGGGTTCAGGGGTCATTGTAAACGGTGCCCCGACCGAACCCACTCAGTAACAATTCAACAGCAGTGGCGGTAAGGTGATAGAATTACCTTACCGCCACTGGTTTAATACCCACCTAACAGAAAGACATTCAATTATGTTCATCCGTTCCCTTGGCATCCTTATTATCCTCATTCTCATGGGTATCGCTGTTTTCTATATAGCCAACATGTATCGAGTTGAGAAGGCTAAGCATCAAGAGGATAAGAACTCTGAATTCACGGTGTTGAAGGCCATTGAAAAATCTAGGGTGCGGTATCTGGAAATTCGTAAGCAATGGATTGACTACTCTCTCGGTAGCACCCCTGCTTATTACGCCACCGCTATGAATGATATGACCATCCCCGAAATTGCTCGCTTCCAGAAGTTGATGGTAACTATGAATGAAACCTACAACGACTTGACAGGCGATGTTTCTCTTGACACGGCTTTCGCTGTCCGAACCACAGCGCTTAGTGAAGCATATGAGAGAGCAATTCTCATCGCTAAAAATGAGAGCCTGTAACTTTTTCAGACCGCCAACCAATCCCGCCAGTCTTGTCAAACTGGCGGGATTGGTGTTTTAAAGCCCTGCCAAGCAGTTATTTATTGTGAGGTACAAGATATTATTTAAGGGGAATATACCCCTAGGGGGTACCGTTTCTTATCTAAGAGATCATTGTAAAATGAATAGGATGAATTATGGCTACCACACAACCAACGCATAAAGAACGTCAAGAAGTAGAAATCGATATCCAAGGGATGACCTGTGCCTCCTGCGTATCCCGAGTGGAAAAGAAACTCAATGGACTCGCCGGCGTGGAAGCAACAGTCAATCTCCCCCTAGAAAGTGCTCACGTCAAATTCCCCGTAACCACACCCGCCTCCGACCTTATAGAGACAATTAAATCCGCTGGATATCAAGCACACGTCAAAGAAGATCATGTCCATCATCAATCCATGGAGCACAATACTTCCCACCATGAAAACCATATGGACCATGGGCCTGAAGATAATGTAATCAAACCCCGCCTCATTACAGCGGGGATACTTACACTACCCATTTTCCTGATCTCCATGATCCCAGCCTTACAATTCCCCCACTGGGGTTGGGTGGTTGCGTTACTTTCAGCACCAGTAGTCTTCTGGGCAGCGTGGCCTTTCCACCGCGCTGCCCTAATCAACGCCGGTCACCTCGCCTCAACTATGGACACCCTCGTTTCCATAGGTGTGACAGCGGCTTACCTCTTTTCCGTAGTCCAACTATGCCTGAACCCCATGATGACCGCCCAGCCCGGTCACACGGGGATGGATGGTGGCGGTTTATACTTTGAAGTTGCCGCTGTTGTCACCACTTTCCTACTCTTAGGGCGATACCTTGAAGCAAACGCTAAACGGAAAGCCGGCAATGCCCTCAAATCCTTGCTCAGCCTTGGTGCTACAAAAGCAAACATCATGGTGGGAGGAGAAGAGCGAACAGTTCCCGCTTCTAGTCTTGCCATCGGGGACATAATGGTGATACGCCCCGGCGAGAAAATCCCCACCGATGGGGTCATCCTACAAGGACAATCAACTGTCGATAAATCTCTTGTCACAGGTGAGTCCGTCCCCGTAGAAGTACGGAAAGGCGATGAAGTAACGGGAGCTACCATCAACAATTCTGGACGTTTAATCGTCAAAGCAACCCGGGTAGGGCTAGAAACAACATTGGCTCGCATTGGTAAGCTCATCTCCCAAGCACAAACAGGTAAATCCCCCGTTGCCCGGTTAGCGGATCGTATCAGTGCTGTTTTCGTCCCAGCCGTACTTGGTATCGCTGTACTGACTTTCGCCCTCTGGCTGATACTAGCCGGCTCCAACGGTATCAATGACACGGAAATCCGCAACGCTTTCACCGCTGCTATTTCTGTACTCATTGTTGCCTGCCCCTGTGCTCTTGGTCTAGCTACCCCCGTAGGGCTACTCGCGGGAACGGGAAGAGGATCTCAACTGGGAATTCTCATCAAAGGAGCGCAAGTTCTTGAAGACACCCGGACTGTCGACACTGTCCTGCTGGACAAAACCGGAACTGTTACCACAGGGAAACTTGAAGTCAGTGATATCACTGCTTGGCAGGGTTATGATAACAACACGGTACTAAGACTCGCAGCGGGAATTGAAGCTGCCTCAGAGCATCCCATCGCACAATCCATCGTCCATCACGCCCGGAAGAAGGGTATAGATATCCCATCAGTGACAGAATTCAAGGCATTTGCCGGTGGTGGAGTAGAAGGGACAGTGGATGGTCGCAGAATGCTGGTAGGTCGGTCAAGCTGGCTTAAGGAAAATTCGATCAACATTTCTTCCACTCAGCATCAGGCTTTCACCGCTTCCGAAGAAGACGCATCTACTGCTGTGTGGGTGGTTTCAGATAATCAACCCATTGGTATCATCAATCTCAAAGACACCATTAAAGCGGATTCCCCCGAAGCCATCAAGCGTTTCAGGGAGATGGGATTAAGACCAGTACTACTTACCGGTGACAACACCCCAGTTGCAAAACAAGTAGCCAAGAAAATAGGTATTGAACCGCAGGATGTGTATTCTGAGGTAACTCCCGCCCAAAAAGTTGAAGTTGTCAAAGAACTTCAAGGTAGAGGAAACATCGTTGCGATGGTGGGGGACGGTATCAATGACGCTGCGGCCTTGGCCCAAGCTGATCTTGGAATTGCCATGGGTTCCGGCTCTGATGTTGCGATTGAAGCTTCAGATATCACAGTGATGAGCAGTAACCTAAGCCAAGTTGGAACGGCCATCAGCCTTTCCCGTAAGACCCTCTCCATTATCAAAGAGAACCTCTTCTGGGCTTTCTTCTACAATACCGTTGGAATCCCCGTTGCCGCTTTCGGCTTGCTAAATCCCATGCTTGCTGGTATCGCTATGGCTCTAAGCTCCGTGCTGGTCGTAGCTAATTCTTTGCGGCTCAACACCTTCGGCACAAGAAGGTAAAACTCAATTGAGGTTTCGGGGGATAATAGCGTATAATGGCAATATGGAACTTTCATTGAACGCAGAGCATATTGATCACCTGATCACACAGGAACAGAAGCGATACGGACAAGCCTTGGGTAAGGTTATCGGGAAAGGAGTAAGCGCTCCTAAGCCACTAGCTGATCTTCTCTCTATCGCAACACGGTATGAGGCACTACAAGAACTCCGACTCAAATATCTTACTCCCAGCCCGTTTCAAGACGATACGCCCATTCTCGTCACAGAATCGCTTGACACTGAAGAAGATAATGGGATCCCTGATGGAATTTGCGATTCAGAAGATTGTACCGATGAATTCTGTGTCGAGTATTGGGAGAGAATTGAATCCAGTGGGGACTAAACAACCTTAGCTACCAACAAGAGGAGGGAACATAAATTTATGTTCCCTCCTCTTG
>JACRYO010001643.1_pt1 | contig 24846 bp, 22 predicted proteins | sample 8023221 | NCBI WGS metagenome assembly JACRYO01 (sample SAMN15823180, study PRJNA655841) | gut metagenome | isolation source: fecal sample D85 from dog with diarrhoea from SPCA | host: Canis lupus familiaris | place: South Africa: Mmabatho, Mahikeng | collected 2019-09 | reverse complement strand
GAGCAGAAGCAACTCCTTCTTAAATAAGCTGAAATTCACAAAAATTTGAAAAGCAATTTTCGTTGATTTCTTCTTATTTCTCGGAGTTGAACACTTCTGTCTCAACCTCTTTTTGTCTCACTTGCTCTCTGCTTTTCAATTATTCTTTTTGCTGCTGTTCAAGCCAAAAGGGACTCTACTTTCAGTTTTATCTTTGATACGTTTGATATTGTCTTTGTGACGATAAAAAATAAAAGATGACACTAAGAAGGCAATGATCGTAAGCAACCAGTTAGGCTCAGGTAAAATGCTAGGGGCAATATAAGGCAAGAAGATCGTGGATAATGTGATCAACACTGCACTGATCATACTGCTCAAACTAACCATGCTTGTACAAAAAAGACTAACGATGAAAATAATACACGAATAAACGAAAAAGAGTGGATTGAATCCCAAAAGCATGCCGGCACTTGTAGCTACAGCTTTTCCGCCCTTGAATCCTGCAAATATCGGGAATGTGTGCCCTAAAATCGCACAAACACCAAACCAAAGCGGATTAATGCTCGTAACGTGGAAAATAAACGGCAGACAAGTTGCCAATGTTCCTTTCAGGATATCCATGAACAAAACAATGGTTCCTGCGGTTTTGCCTAGTACTCTGAATGTATTCGTCGTGCCAGTATTGCCGCTGCCGTGTTGACGAATATCTTTTTTAAAAAACAATTTGCCTACCCAAACGCCCGAAGGAATCGAACCTAAAAGGTATGCTACAATAAATAATAAGATCAATTTCATTTTTAACCCTCTTTCAAGTTGAAAACTAAGGTTTATTTTAGCATGAATAGTAAGCAGGAACAATCGGAAAAACTTGAAAGATCAGACGAAAGGAAGCGTAAAATAGATGGCATTTGAAAATCCAACGCAAGAAAGAATCTTTGATTATTTAAAAGAAGCGAAAACGATCGCGGTCATAGGCTTAAGTAATAAGGAAGAGCGTACAAGCTATAAAATTGCTCAGTTGCTCCAAGACAAGGGATATCGAATTTTACCAGTCAATCCTGTTTTAGCAGGACAGGAAGTCTTAGGAGAAAAAGTATTTGCACGTCTTTCAGATATAGATGAACCTATCGATATTGTCGATATTTTTCGTCGCAGTGAATTTTTACCAGAAATCGCCGAAGAGTTTTTACAGACGAATGCAAAAGTTTTTTGGGCGCAGTTAGGGATCCAAAATGAAGAAGCAGCGAACATACTCCAAAAAGCAAATCATGAAGATGTCGTGATGGACCGTTGTATCAAGATCGAGTGGAACAAAATGCAAGAACAGAACAATGGTTAGAAAAACTCAAAAGACAGAGAAATGCCAAAAGAGAAATGGCTCAAAAAGAGCATATGTGGGTAGGAAACGAGGTATTAAATAGTTTTTAATTCGCTTCTACCCTCTTTTTTTTCAGGAGCTTTTCTAGTATGATTATCGTGGTGCGGTTTTTACCGCAAAGTATTATTGAAGGAGCGTTTGCCTTGGCAAAAAAAGTAAAGAACGAATATAATGATGCGTCAATCCAGGTTCTTGAAGGATTAGAGGCAGTCAGAAAAAGACCAGGGATGTATATTGGGTCGACTGACAGCCGAGGCTTACATCATTTAGTCTATGAAATCGTCGATAATGCTGTAGATGAAGCATTATCAGGATATGGAAATGAAATTGGCGTAACGATACATGAAGACAATAGTATCACCGTCGTAGATAGCGGACGTGGAATGCCAGTAGGGATGCATGCGTCAGGTATCCCAACAGTCGAAGTGATTTTTACGGTATTGCATGCCGGCGGGAAGTTCGGCCAAGGAGGATATAAAACCTCTGGAGGACTTCATGGTGTAGGTGCCAGCGTTGTAAATGCATTGTCAAAATGGCTGGTTGTCACGATCGTACGTGATGGCATTGAATATCAACAAAAATTCAGTAATGGCGGAAAACCAAACGGCACACTGAAAAAAATCGGCAAAACTAAAAAAGCAAATGGCACGACCGTCCATTTCTTGCCAGATGATTCGATTTTTTCTACCACAAAATTTTCTTATGAAATATTATCAGAACGTTTGAGAGAATCAGCTTTCCTATTACGCGGCGTACGGATCACTCTCTCTGATTTACGTGGAGAAGAGCCAGTTAATGAAGTCTTTCATTATGAAGAAGGAATCAAAGAATTTGTCGATTATTTGAATGAAGAAAAAGATACATTGACACCAGTTGTTTATTTCTCTGGTGAAAAAGACGGAATCGAAGTGGAAGTAGCTTATCAATATAATGATGGCTATTCTGAAAATGTCTTGTCTTTCGTTAATAATGTTCGAACAAAAGATGGTGGTACCCACGAAGCAGGAATGAAAACTGCTATGACAAAAGCATACAATGAATATGCTAGAAAAGTGGGCTTGCTGAAGGAGAGAGACAAGAACCTTGAAGGTAGTGATTTTAGAGAAGGTCTCGCCGCTGTCCTTTCAATTCGCGTGCCAGAAAACCTGCTTCAATTCGAAGGACAAACAAAAGAAAAACTAGGGACACCAGTAGCACGGACCGTCGTAGATAACGTCATTGGTGAACAAATGGGCTTTTATTTACAAGAAAATAGTGAAATGAGTCAAATGCTTGTTCGAAAGGCTGTAAAAGCCAGAGAAGCGCGAGAAGCAGCACGAAAAGCGCGAGAAGAAAGCCGCAACGGCAAGAAGCGCAAAAAAGGGGAATCTCTCTTATCAGGGAAATTGACGCCTGCGCAATCACGTAATCCCAAAAAGAATGAATTGTATTTAGTCGAAGGGGATTCAGCCGGTGGGTCAGCGAAACAAGGACGAGATCGCAAGTTCCAAGCTATTTTGCCACTTCGAGGAAAAGTTATCAATACCGAAAAAGCGAAGATGCAAGATATTTTAAAAAATGAAGAAATCAATACCATGATCTATACGATCGGTGCGGGTGTTGGTCCAGAATTTTCGATTGAAGATTGCAATTATGACAAGATCATCATCATGACCGATGCAGATACGGATGGTGCACATATCCAAGTATTGTTGTTAACTTTCTTCTATCGCTACATGAAACCTTTGATCGAAGCCGGGAAAGTCTACATTGCTCTACCGCCGTTATACAAAGTATCTAAAGGCCAAGGGAAAAAACAAGTAATCGAATATGCTTGGACGGATGATGAGCTTGCAGCAACGATCAAGAAGATCGGTAAAGGCTATATGCTTCAACGTTACAAAGGGCTTGGAGAAATGAATGCGGAACAATTATGGGAAACAACGATGGACCCAACATCACGTACGTTGATCCGCGTTCGGATCGATGACGCAGCCCAAGCAGAGCGTCGTGTCACTACGTTGATGGGAGATAAAGTCGAGCCACGTCGTAAATGGATCGAAACCCATGTCCAGTTTACTTTGGAAGAAGATGGAAGTATCCTTGATAAAAAAGAAGAAGTTGAGATCACACCATCTGTTTCAAACGAATTACTGGATGAAGAGAAACAAACAGATCAAATTGTTGTAGAATAGGAGGTCACCTGATGGAAAATCGTCAAGAAGTACAAGAGCTAACGCTAGAAGAAGTAATGGGTGACCGCTTTGGACGTTACTCAAAATATATTATTCAAGAAAGAGCATTGCCAGATATTCGTGATGGCTTGAAACCCGTTCAAAGACGGATTTTATTTGCCATGAATAAAGATGGTAATACTTTTGATAAAGGCTTTAGAAAATCTGCTAAATCTGTTGGGAACATCATGGGGAACTATCACCCTCATGGAGATAGCAGTATCTATGAAGCAATGGTTCGTATGAGTCAAGATTGGAAACTAAGAGAAGTCTTGATCGAGATGCACGGAAACAATGGGAGTATGGATGGAGATCCACCAGCTGCCATGCGTTATACAGAAGCCCGATTATCACAGTTGAGTGGTGAAATGTTGGCAGACATCGAAAAAAACACAGTGGATCTTGTCTGGAACTTTGATGATACAGAAAAAGAACCTACTGTTTTACCAGCCAGATACCCTAATCTGCTGGTCAATGGATCGACAGGGATTTCAGCAGGGTATGCAACAGAGATCCCCACACATAACTTAGCGGAAGTGATCGATGGAACGATCTACATGATCGACCATCCAAAAGCCAGTTTAGACAAGTTGATGGAATTTATCCCAGGACCAGATTTCCCAACTGGCGGAATCTTACAAGGGAAAGATGAAATCAAAAAAGCCTATGAAACAGGACGGGGCAAGGTCATACTTCGTTCAAAGACAAAAATCGAGGCCATCAAAGGGAACAAACAACAAATCGTGATCTCTGAGATCCCATATGAAGTAAATAAAGCAACGCTTGTCAAGAAAATGGATGAGATCCGTTTGAATAAAAAAATCGATGGAATCGCTGAGGTACGGGATGAAAGTGACCGAACAGGGTTACAAATCGTCGTGGAACTAAAAAAAGATGCAAATGCACCTGGAATCTTAAATTATTTATTCAAAAATACAGAACTGCAAATCAACTACACTTTCAATATGGTCGCTATCGATCATATGACACCTCATCAAGTTGGCTTGGAAGATATCTTGAGTAGTTATATCGACCATCGAAAACAGGTGATCACGAAGCGTAGTCAATTTGATTTGGAAAAGGCGCAAAAACGTCAGCACATCGTTGAAGGATTGATGAAAGCTTTATCGATCCTTGATGAAGTGATTGCGACGATCCGTGAAAGTAAAGATAAAAAAGATGCAAAGAAAAATTTAGTGGATGTTTTCCAATTTACTGAAGAACAGGCAGAAGCAATCGTGACACTGCAATTGTATCGTTTAACGAATACAGATATCACGGAGTTACGTGCAGAGTCAGAAAGCCTGATTGCTCAAATCACTGAATTGAATAAGATCTTGTCTGATGACAAAGAACTATTCTCTGTGATGAAAAAAGAACTTAGCGAAGTCAAGAAAAAGTACGCGAATGCTCGTATGACGAAGATCGAAGATGAAATCGAAGAAATCAAAATCGATACCAAAGTATTGGTGGCACAAGAAGACGTTGTTGTCAGTGTGACCAGAGAAGGCTACGTGAAACGAACTAGTCTACGTTCATATAGCGCCTCTAAACCTGAAGAAATCGGGATGAGAGAGGGTGATTACTTGCTATATTCCGGAGAACTGAATACATTGGATCATCTTCTCCTCGTCACGAACAAAGCCAACGTCATTTATCGTCCGGTCCATGAGTTGCCTGATTTGAAATGGAAGGATGCGGGGGAACATATCTCGCAAACGATTTTGAATCTTTCTGTAGATGAGTCGATTTTGGCAGTCTTCCCTTACAAAAAAATCGATCCGGAGAAAACATTTGTGTTCATCAGTAAACAAGGATGGATCAAACAAACGAGAATGACAGAATTCGAACCGTGGCGCACGTATAAGAGCCGTCCGCTTAGCGGGATGAAGCTAAAGAGCGAAGACGATGAATTAGTCGCCGTTTACCTTGAAGACGGTCAGACAGCCTTAGATGTCTTTTTAGTCACACATCAGGGCATGGGACTACGGTACCCACTCCAAGAAGTACCAGTAGTTGGTACCAAGGCAGCTGGTGTCAAATCGATCAATCTTAAAGAAGAAGACACTGTGGTCAATGGACTCTTAGTGATTGCTGAAGGAGATACACCGATCGTGATCGTTACTCAGCGTGGAGCCGTTAAACGAATGTTAGCACAAGAAATCAGTCAAACCTCGCGTGCGAAGCGTGGTGTCACAGTTTTGCGTGAATTAAAGAAAAATCCGCATCGTATCATTTACATGTCGGAAGGCAAATCGAAAGAGATGACAGTGATCAACCAAAAAGGACAAGAGCTAGTCATTGATCCAACGGACTATCCGATTGGTGACAGAACATCCAATGGTTCCTTTGCAATGGATGAAAAAAGCGGTGGCGAAGTCATCAAAGTAATTGATTCACCAGAGATTTCGATTGACGAGTAAACTGTTATGGTATTTTTTGATAAGAGGGTTATCTGTACTAATACAGATAACCCTCTTATTTCACGTTTGTTAATAAAATATTAATAGATATTGTTCAAAAATATGAAAGTGTTCACAATGGCTAAACACTGGTAAATCAACGTTGGTCCAATGTCTATACTAAAAAGCTTTTATTTTGTTAAATAAAAAACAAGAAAACCCTTGCAAAGGTCTGCTTCTGTGTTATACTAATCACGTAAAAACTGTTACATTAAACAGAAAATAGGAGGTCCATACAATGGAGCAATGGAATGGATTTAAAGGAACGAAATGGAAAGAAGGCGTGGATACACGCGATTTTATTCAAAATAACTACACGGAATACCGTGGGGATGACAGCTTCTTAGAAAAACCAACAGAAGCAACAGAAAAATTATGGGCAGAACTACAAAAATTAAATGATATCCAATTCGAACGTAATGGTGTTTACGATATGGATACAGAAATCGTATCAACGATCACTTCACATGACGCTGGCTACTTGGATAAAGACTTAGAAAAAGTTGTTGGTTTACAAACTGACAAACCATTGAAACAAGCATTCATGCCTTTTGGTGGAATCAACATGGCAAACAATGCACTAAAAAGTAATGGTTATACACCAAATGATGAATTGACACATATCTTTACTGATTGGAGAAAAACACATAACCAAGGTGTTTTCGATGCGTACACTGCTGAAATGCGTGCTGCACGTAAAAACAAGATCATCACTGGTTTACCAGATGCTTACGGCCGCGGACGTATCATTGGTGACTACCGTCGTATCGCTTTATATGGAATCGACTATTTGATGGAACAAAAGAAAAAAGATCATGATATGACTGGTTACCATACAATGAGTGAAGACGTGATTCGTCTTCGTGAAGAAATCACAGAACAATATCGTGCATTAGCTCAAATGAAAGAAATGGCTGCTAAATATGGCTATGATATTTCAAAACCAGCAGCAAATGCAAAAGAAGCTGTACAATGGTTGTACTTTGGTTATCTAGCTGCAATCAAATCACAAAATGGTGCTGCGATGTCTATCGGTCGTGTTTCTGCTTTCTTAGATATCTACATCCAACGTGACTTAGACAATGGTGTGATCACTGAACAAGAAGCACAAGAATTGATCGACCATTTAGTGATGAAACTTCGTATGGTAAAATTTGCTCGTACGCCAGAATATAACCAATTATTCTCAGGTTTCCCAATCTGGGCAACACTTTCCATTGCAGGTATGGGCTTAGATGGCCGTTCATTAGTAACGAAGAATGATTTCCGCCTATTGCATACATTGACAAACATGGGACCTTCTCCAGAACCAAACTTAACTGTTTTGTATTCAGAACATCTTCCAGAAGGATTTAGAACTTATGCAAGCAAGATCGCTATCGAAAGTTCTTCGATCCAATTTGAAAATGATAATCTATTACGTGAACAATGGGGTTCAGATGACTGCGCGATCGCATGTTGTGTATCTGCAACAGTTGTCGGTAAAGACATGCAGTTCTTCGGTGCCCGTGCAAACTTAGCGAAAGCTTTATTATATGCTATCAATGGTGGTGTAGATGAAGTCACAGGCGCACAAGTTGGACCAGAATATCGTCCGATTTCTTCTGAAACATTAGACTTTGAAGAAGTAAAACATAACTTCATGAATGTGATGGATTGGTTGGCTGAATTATATGTCAATACATTGAACATCATCCACTACATGCATGATAAATATTCTTATGAAGCAGCACAACTTGCATTGATGGATTCAGAATTGAAACGTACGTTTGCAACAGGTATCGCTGGTATCTCACATGCTGCTGACAGCTTGGCTGCAATCAAATATGCAAAAGTAAAACCAATCCGTAATGAAAAAGGAATCGCTGTAGACTTTGAAGTAGAAGGCGACTTCCCTAAATATGGTAATGACGATGATAATGCAGATAAATTAGCAGAATGGATCTTAGAATACTTCATGACACAGATCAAACGTCATAAAACTTACCGCAACTCTACACCAACAACATCATTGTTAACTATTACTTCAAATGTAGTGTACGGTAAAAATACAGGGAATACTCCGGATGGTCGTGAAGCTGGAAAACCTCTTGCACCAGGAGCAAACCCAAGTTATAATGCAGAACAAAATGGATTATTAGCAAGCTTGAACTCAACAGCTAAAATCAATTATGCATATGCTCGTGATGGTATCTCAAATACACAAACGATCAACCCAACTGGACTTGGTAAAGATGAAGATACAAGAATCGGTAATCTACGTAATGTATTAGATGGTTACTTCTCTAAAGGAGCTTACCATTTGAACGTGAATGTATTCAGTAATGATCTATTGCGTGATGCGATGGAAAATCCAATGAAATACCCTAACTTAACAATTCGTGTATCTGGCTATGCTGTTAAGTTCCGTGATTTGACAAGAGAACAACAACTAGACGTCTTGATGAGAACATCACACGACAGAATGTAATCAACTTGAGGGCAGGACGACTCATTGTCCTTGCCCTCATCTTTTAGCTTTGCTCAGAAGAATATTTTTATAAAATGAAATCAAAGAAAAGAAGTGATCCCTATGGTAGAAAAAACAATTGGCTATGTCCATTCGATTGAAACGTTTGGTTCAGTAGATGGCCCTGGAGTTAGATTTGTCGTTTTTATGCAAGGCTGTCGCATGCGCTGCGAGTTTTGCCACAATCCTGATACGTGGAATATCGGCGGAGGAAAAGAATATACGGCAGATGAGATTTTAGATCAAGCTGAACGTTATCGTTCTTATTGGGGCTCAGAAGGCGGTATCACCGTTAGTGGAGGAGAGCCGTTGTTACAGATCGATTTCTTGATCGAACTATTTCAAAAAGCAAAAAAACGCGGCATACACACCACACTAGATACATGTGGTAAACCTTTTACACGTGATGAACCTTTCTTTTCTCGTTTCCAAGAGTTGATGAAATATACTGATTTATTACTGTTTGATATCAAACATATCGATAATGAAGAACACAAAAAATTAACGCATTGGGGCAATGAAAATATTCTGGACATGGCTCAATATCTCTCTGAAACCGGCAAATCAGTCTGGATCAGACACGTGTTGGTCCCAGAGCGAAGTGACTATGATGAATATTTGATCCGCTTAGATGCATTTATCAAAACATTGACGAATGTAGCGAAAGTAGAGATCCTTCCTTATCACACGATGGGAAAATATAAATGGGAAACACTTGGCTTGAAATATCCTTTAGAAGGTATCGAACCACCAACAAAAGAGCGTGTTGAAAACGCCAAGCGCTTGCTTCATACCGAAGAATACAAAGGATATCTTACAAAATAGCGAGGGACGGAAAAGAAGATAAGTATTGCTTCTTTTCCGTTTTTTGCTATTATTAAATAGGAGAAATCACAAAGGAGCGAAAAAAATGTCAAAAATTTTAGTTTTTGGACACCAAAATCCGGATACAGATGCAATTGGAGCAGCGATTGCTTTCTCACATTTGCAAAATCAATTAGGTAAGGACACTGAAGCTGTGGCTTTAGGAGAACCTAGTGAAGAAACACAATATGCATTAGACTATTTCAAACTTGCTGCCCCTCGTGTCGTAGCTTCTGCGAAAGACGAAGCTGCACAAGTGATGCTTGTCGATCATAACGAATTCCAACAAAGTATTTCTGATATTGCCGATGTTGAGATCTTGTCAGTTGTCGATCATCATCGTATCGCTAATTTTGAAACAGCGAACCCACTTTACTATCGTGCAGAACCAGTCGGATGTACAAGTACGATCGTATTGAAGATGTACAAAGAAAATCAAGTGGCTATTCCGAAAGAGATCGCTGGGATCATGTTGTCTGCAATCATTTCAGATACACTGTTGTTCAAATCACCAACTTGCACACCAGAAGATGTAGCAGCAGCGAAAGAACTTGCTGAATTAGCCGAAGTTGAGTTAGAAGCTTATGGATTAGATATGCTAAAAGCTGGTACGAACTTAAGCGATAAAACAGCAGCAGTCCTTCTAGACTTAGATGCAAAAAGCTTCCCAATGGGTGAAGCAAATGTGCGGATCGCTCAAATCAATACCGTTGACCTAAACGAAGTCATGGATCGCCAAGCAGAGCTTGAACAAGCGATGACTGATGAGATGGCTAAGAATGGATATGATTTGTTTGTACTAGTTGTTACAAATATTTTAGATAGCGATTCTGAATTATTGGTAGCAGGAAATGCAATCGATAAAGTCGAAGAAGCTTTCCAAACAAAATTAACAAATAATCGGGCACTATTGAAAGGCGTTGTTTCTCGTAAGAAACAAGTTGTCCCTCAATTGACAGCGGCATTTAACTAAAAAATGATCAAATAGTGGCCAGTGAAAAGGTGGGATGAAAGTCAACGCGACGATTCTCCCGCCTTTTTTATTCAATGAGAAAACAACGAAGAAGGGAACTAAATGAACTATTTCTATTCAAATAGCAAGAAAAAAAAGCTAGGAAAAATAATCGAGCAACCTATTTTTTCGGAATTTGTGGCATATATGTATGAAAATCAACAGCACGAAATTATTTTAAGAGAACTAAAAACAAAATTTCCTCAGAAAAAATTCGAACATTTTTTAGATCAATTGATCGAAGAAAAATTGGTGCTCCGTGAAAATAGACGATACATGTTGAATTTTCCAATCTTCAACAATGAAAAAGACCTTACTGAAAGTCAAAACATCACAAATGAACTCCTGCCACAACTGCGGGAATTATCACAAGAAGAACAGCAATTAGCTATGGGGGAAGAGGTTTGGCGTTATTGTTTTGAAGGTGAAGAAGATTATTTTTATGGAACAACTGCGGATATTCTTCTTGTCAACAAAGTAAGTGCTGGAAATGAAGAGTATCAGTTTATTTCAGTGAACCATGAGAAGGAACTACCAGTCACCTTGGCAAATTATTTCTACATTCAGAAAGAACAACTACCAATGCCAAAGAATTTTACGGACTTAGCACATACTATCGGTGATGTGAACGAATCCTATTTCTTCGACCAGATCGAGGTCAACTTAGAACGAATCCAAAAACAAAAATACAAAAAACGCCGACCAAGCATCTTTTTTGATGCACTTGTTTTATCGGCTACTATAGAAACAAATGAAATCGAAGAAATACGATTACCAATCTTTCATCCAAGTGAAGAAAAAATCGTTTTCCCTGTTTTGGACACCAAGATCGTTCCAGCAGAACGGGCATATATAAAAAGAAAAGTATATGAATCTTTGATTGCAAAATTATCTTTGACTGACTACTCTTACATTTTAGAAAAACGATAAAAGAGGTCGAGACAAAAGTGTTTCTTACTTTTGTTCCACGCTCTAAATAAAAAAGGCTGAAGCAGAAGCAACTCCTTCTTATTTCTCGGAGTTGATGACTTCTGTTTCCGCCTCTTTTTTCACTTTCCACATCATCCACCCAAGACTCAACATGAATAACAAATCTAAAAAGTTGCCGGTGATTTGAATATTTTCTGGGTCAAAGGTTGGTGCTAACGCTAAAATAAAGAAAGAAAACATGCTATAACCAAAACAAAAAAGTGGGATGAACTGGATATAACGCGGTAACTTTAACTTTTTAAAAACCAATGAGAAAATAAAATAGGTGAAAATAGATAAGATGACGACTAATCCATTGATTATAAAAAAGAATAATGAGGACTGATCAAACGAATAAAAGAAAACACTGATCAAAGAAAGAACTTTCAATGCAGTGAAAACTCCGGCAGCCTCATTCATCGTCCCTGGCAATTGGTAAAATACATAAGCTTGAAAGTAAACAGAAAACAAAAAACCGCACAGCGATGAAAGAATCAATAGATAAGGGAATTCTTCTATCTGAGTAAGCTCAGAGTGGTTCGATAATAACCAACCAAACGCATTGCAGGGAGTGCTAGACGTCTTCAAACAAGCGTAGCTTAAAAATAGGATAGTAGTTAATAAAACAAAAGTAGAGCCTGTCAGTAAAAATCTGGTGGTTCTTTTTTTTATATTCATAAGTTCTCCTGAAAATAGATTGATATGAATATAATAACAAAATGATGAGTATATGTCGATGGGTTTTAATCAAAATGAAAAGAAACGACTAATAGGAACAGACTAATTTCATTTTATTTCTTTTGATCGTTGAAAGAAACGCTCAATGTGATTGACGTTTACGTACTTTTTTCGTCCAGAATCCACCAGAAATGTATTTTGGTTCATAAGAGATGATAAATGCTCGTGCTTCGATTTCTTTTATCAAATGATAAAGTTCTCTTTCATTTTTTCTAGGAGAAAGAATTTCTAGTACAACACGTTCTCCTTCAAGACCCATAGCGGAACTTTGAGTAACGCCATACCCGTGTTGTCGCAAGATGAGTGGCAGATGTTGTTCTACTGTACTGCTAGTTGGCAAGATCGTAGTGACCATGATATAACCTAGTGCTAACTTGTCTTCGATCAAGATGCCAACGCTGATCCCAACAGCATAGCCGAGGGCGTAGACAAACAGATTCAAAGGGTTGTCTAGACGGTCTAACACAAGAGATAACCCGAGAATATAAATCGTGATCTCGACCATGCTGACTAATGGGGCAATCAGACGGTACCCCTTCATTGTTAACATAAAGCGTAGCGTATTAAGTGTGATATAAGCAAAATTAATAAAAAAAATCATCAGTAACATACGTGTATCGACCATAATAATCTCCCTTCAGTTCGTTCTAAAGTCCATATTATCCTAAAAATTATAGAAAAAATTAAAAAATGAGTTTTAAAATGCACAAAAAATGATAAAATGATTATAATAGAATTATAGAAAAATATAATACAGGTACAGGAAGATGGTGATAGAAATGAAAACAATCAATCGAATAATCAGTATAACTCATATAGCTAGTATTGTCGCTTGTGTATATCTCGGTGTATATTCCATACAACAACCGATCGAAACAAACGATCTACTATTCCAAATATCGTTGACTGATGGATTGATTTTAAGCATTTTTTTGTTTGCAACCATATTTATCGGAAATATTTTCGGAAGTATTGCAAGTTTCTTGAATTTCTCGATTTATCCTCTTCTTTCTTTAGGATTAGGTGTGACAGGAATTTGTGCACTTCTTTTATTTTCTAAATCTTTTAATTTATTTTTAATTTTATTTGGTATAATCAGTTTATTCCAAATTGTAGTTAGTATCTGGCTATTATTTCGGTATGTGACACTTATGAAGATAGGGGAGTAATCACTTGAGTCCACTCATATTGAAACGAACAGTAAAAAATATTCCACTTCTAGAGGTCGTATTGGAAGAGTTAAGAGATGAAAAGATTCCGATAGTCATCTATTATCATGGTTGGCAAACCAGTAAAGAACTTGTACTGACACAAGGAAGAAAATTTGCCAAGAAAGGCATTCGTGTTTTATTACCAGATGCGATGAACCACGGTGAACGAAAACAGCCAGTGTCTTCTGTCCCATCCTATACTTTTTGGAGTAGTATTTATGGGAATTTATTCGAATTTAGTACATTGATCGAACATTTAGATAAAAGAGGAGTACTCCACGAAAAGGTAGCGGTAGGTGGTGTATCGATGGGTGGGATGACTACTTGTGCCTTGTTGACTCGACATCCACGTTTGGTCGGCGGTATCTGTTTGATGGGGTCACCCGCACCGATTCAATATGGAAAAGAAATCCAAAAAAGAGCAAATGAATACCATTATAAATTGCCCGCAGATTACTTTGATTTGATTTCTTGGGTCGAAAAATACGACTTGTCCTTACATCCAGAAAAATTAGGTGGACGCCCATTGTATTTTTGGCATGGTGAAAAAGATGAAAAGATCCCATTTGCACATACGAAAGAATTCGTTGATGAAAACCGAGATACAGCTTTTGGTGAGAAAATCGTTTTTCGTTCTTCTATAACCGAACGACATATGGTGAAGGTACCTTTGATGGAAGAAGCTGCTGATTTTCTAGCTAAGATGATGGATAAAATAGAATGAGGATGCAACAGTTTTATCTATAAAAGAATAGCACAAATAAATCGAAATGCCATTTCTTGGTCTAGATATGGATTTCGGTTTATTTGTTTGATCTAAGTTGCTGTATTTTTGATTTTTTGCATAATTACGGGTGGAAATTTGCTATACTATTCTTAATGAATAAAACGTTTTTACCATGGAGAGGAGTTTTTTATGCCGACTTTAGCCGATGTTGCCAAAAAGGCCAATGTTTCCAAAATGACTGTTTCCAGAGTGATCAATCATCCTGAACAAGTAACAGACGAATTGAAAGAGTTGGTTTTTTCTGCAATGGCAGAACTAGATTATCGCCCGAATATAGCTGCTAAAGCACTTGTTTCAAATCGTTCCCAAATAATCAAATTATTCATCTTGGAAGAGATCGATACCACCGAACCTTACTATATGAATTTGCTGATGGGAATCGCAAAATGTATCGGAAAAGCCCATTACTCTTTACAATTAGTGACAAACGATGCCTTCGATGTGGGTTCCTGTGACGGCTATATCATTACTGGTGTTAGAGAGAAAGATTTTGATTGGATCGATCGTTTGGAAAAGCCTGTGGTATTGTTTGGCGAAAATCGTTTTGGGTACGACTATGTAGATAGTGACAACCATTATGGAACGGCAAAAGCTACACAATATGCGTTAGATAACGGTTATCAGACGATCGTTTATATTGGTATCGATGAAGATGAGCCTTTTGAGTTATCTAGAGAGAAGGGCTATCTTTCCATAATGAAGGATCAAGATCTTCCATCTAAGATTTTACGGTTTCCGAATCATTCAACGATGGCTGAAAATTATTTGACAGAAAATTGGCAGGATTTTCAAGAAAAAACTTGTTTCATCTGTAGTTCTGATCGACTAGCCCTAGGTATCGTCAGAGGGATCACCAAAGAAAAAGGGCGAATACCAGATGATTTCGGCGTGATTGGCTTTGATGGTGTATTTCTTGATCAAATCAGTTCACCGAAATTGACTACAGTGAAGCAAGACATTGTTCGAATGGGAGAAGTATGTGGTGAAATGTTGCTGAAAAAAATCGCTGAAAAAGGTGAGAGTCAAGGATATCGTCGCTTTTTCCCTGAGTTGATATTAAGAGAAACCACTCGCTGAATGAGAAAGTAGTGGATTTTAGACGAGGTTACTATTGAAAACACCAAATTTATGCTATTATTTAGAAAAGCTCCATTGATGAGAAGGATGGTTTAAATGAAAGAAATTAGACGAAAGCATTTTCGTTTTCCCGCCTACGATGATGTAACAGGTGTAAAGCTACCGAAAAAAGAAAAACGTGTCTTGTTTGATGGACATGATGAGTTATTGACAGAAATAACAAAGCAACCAATGTTTGAACCAATGCAAGAATTCCATTTTGCAGAGGATAGTGAAAAAGAACAACGCAAACGGCGCAAAGTAGGTCATTCCAAGAAAACAACTGTCGTCAAAGAAGATTTGGAAAAATACAAAGAACATCTGCCTGATTACACAGGACACAAAGAAGTGGGAAAAACGTTACCGAAGACCCAAAACCGGTCATTTTCAACGACTAGATCTTCGAATGAAGGACGTACGCAAAGGACAACGGAGACGCATAGAACGAGAAGAGAACGTTCTTATTTTGTGCCAAAATATGTTCCAGCATCGATTATTTCCGAGCCGAAAGAGCAGACGATTCCAGATAGCGAATTGATCCAATCAATGAAAAAAACGGAAGATTCTTATTTATTATTTGATAATGAACAAGTACCTTATCAAGAAAAAAAAGTAGATGAACCTTCTGTCAAACCTTTCCATAAGGCAGAAAAGAGCACGCCAGAACAAAGTAAAAAAGAGCGTAGCCACGGTATTTTGGAACGATCTTTACAAGGATTGATCGAAGACCAAGGGAATTCGTTAGGTGAAAACAGTTATTTCAAAAAATAAAAGAGGCCGAGACAAAAGTCGTTTAAGTTTGAGAAATTGAAAAAAAAAAAACGAACAATACGTTTTTTGTATTGCTCGTTTTTTTTTTTGAAAATCAGTCAAATTGTTCGGCAGAATCCAATCCTTCAAATGGTTCAGAGGATGTTCTCTTGAAAGATTTGAATGAAAGTGGGATCTCCAGATACTTCACTTTGTTCAAAGTGTATGAGAGGATCGAGCAGCTGATCAATGTATAGAAGAAATGCCGTAGGTCCAAATAGAGCAAGGAAACGACTAAGATACTAAAAGTGATCAAAAATAAACTTTTTCCGATTTTTATCTGAAAATATTTTTCAAACGCTTGGTAGAGGATGTCTGTTCCGCCAGTACTTCCACCAAAGCGAAAAACAAGCCCACAACCAATCCCAGAAAGGAGCCCAGTCATCAGACTATTCACCAAAAGATTCTGCACCGCAAAATGTATATGAAGACTTTCCCATGTACGCAAAAAGAAAACCAAAGCAAAAGTACCAACAATTGTCCGTAAAAATGCTTGCTTTCCAAAAATGAACAATGAGAAAAGTAATAAAGGTAAATTGATCAACAAGGAAGTGATAGATGGAGCAAAGCCAAATAAATTATTTAATAAAAGTGCGATACCAGTAACGCCGCCATCTGCTAACTTTGATGGGATATTGATCCCGGTCACGGCTAAGCTGTAAAGTGCAGCCCCCAGAGTAATACCAACTAGATCAATCAATAAATTGTTTTTTTTCATGTCTAACCTCTTTCCTTTTGAAAATTTTCAGCAACTTCTTTATTATACTGATAGATACTTATTCTTCAATAGGAAAAATAAAAAAATAGTCAGAAAAGGGGAAAAAGATGCGCGCTGCAGATTTGTTGACAGTTTTGTCAAATCCACCTACAAAAAAAACTTACGAAAGCATCGAATTAACAGCCGACAGTCGATCCTATCCTTTGACCGGTGTCGAAATAACTGAAACTGGGCAATGCAATTTTTTATTTATCCAAGGACAAAAACAACTTCCGATGAAAGAACTATTGGTTTTTTTGATGAAAAATCGTGAGAAAGAAATCTTTTATCAAAAAGATAAAGAAAAATTACCTTTATATGGAATAAAAGAGAAGGATCAACAGTTGATCATTTAACAAAATATTTTTATTTTATTTAGGAAATAAGGGGAAAAGTACAACGTTTATGATCTCAAAACAACTGATTGTTACATTTTTAGTAAAAATAGTTGGTTTTCCAGTATAATAATCGTTGAACAAGCCAGTAAAAAAAATCTCCCCCACGAGGTCCAATATTTACTGGCTGTTTTAATTTATATTCGATAATCGCGCACTTTGTGTCTTAGAACATAAGGTGTGTATTTTTTTGCCTTTCTCCAAACAACTATCTTCAAAGAAAGAATATGAGGAAGTCGGAAGAAATTTTGAAGAGGTACGTACATTGCCAGAAAATATAAGTTGATTATTATCCGTACAACATCCCTCTAAAAATGTAATACCTGAGTCAACATCCATTGCTTTAGCTGAATTGTTTGGCTAGATACATTTCCTACGGTGATTCCTGCGCGTTCAAAGAATTGCCTTAGCCTTTAACTCTGGAATCTGCTTCACAATCATCCCACGATTAAAACCATTAAACCTAACAATTAGATAGTCCTTGTACGTAAACAGCCTGATTCGTTATTCTAAAATCAGGCTGTTTACAATGCTGTTATTTCACTTTGGAAAGGTTCTTGTACATCATTTTCCAAAATCTACAAAATATTTGTATTCACTACCAATATAGTAACATTCTGTATACTCTTTGAATTGATTTAGACTGTCCGAAGTGAATCTTGTCCTTTTTAGAATGGGCGAATGTTGAGGTATTTTTAAAAAATAGGCAATTTCTTTATTCGGTGAGATTGCCTCAATAATTTCTTTATTATTTGCTACCACAATTCCATGTTTTTTCAGATAGCTGTAAAAAGAGCCATAATAATCTCTAGCATTTAGACTGAAATAATCTTCATATTTAAAATAAGTAATAAAAAGTCCAATTGTTTTCTTATCATATCCTCTAAGGCGTTTTAAGACAATTACCTTCTCACCTATAGAAAGATTCAAATACTTGGCAAGATTTTTATCAGCATGAGTAATTAGCACATTTACCTTTGTCGTTTCGACCAGCTTACCAACTTCCTTCATTTCTTCCGTAAAGCTTTTGACTAAAGTAAAATAATTAGAAGAATCTACTTCACTCTTTTTCACGAAAGTTCCTTTTGCTCGTTTTCTAACTAATAAATTATCCTTTACAAGTTCATCAATCGCCTTTCTTATTGTAATTCGACTAACGTGATAGATTTCGCAAAGCTCCATCTCTGTTGGAATTTTTTCTCCTTCTTGCCATTTTTCGATTTGAATATTGCTTCGTAATTCATCTGAGATTTGAATGTAGTAAGGAATACCATTAGACATATATAAGCTCCTTTTTAATGTTATATACAATAGTACAAAACAATTTTATTTAAGTAGAGCAAGGCTCAAAAATAGACAAAAACAAAGATTGTAAGCGCTATCTACCGGAAGTATACTATTGTTATAACAAAAAAACAAATATTAGAACGAAAAGGTGGAAAAGGGATGTATGCGTTAAGACCAAAGCAGAAAATAAAACAAAGATATAAGACATATATCGGATACACAGAAATTTTAAAAAAGTTGCTCGAACAAAAAAACGTGCACCAAATTGCGGTTGAATGTTTCCCTGGTGTCGATAAAAAAAGACTGATTAGAGAAATTAAGAATCAAATTAATAAAAATATTCTGTTCTTTGATACAGATGAGTTTTATCAAAAATCGGAATCGATTGAGCAAATTTTACAGCCAATCTTAACAGAGGACCGTGTATTTGGTCATTTTTCATCGTTAGATTTTACAGATTTTCTTCAACAAGATTCTTTGAGTAAAATTGCTGATTTAGACTCAAAAAATATTGATAAAACAGTTCTCCTTGTTGGTGTAGGAGCCTCGCAAATAATTGAAGCTGACTGTGTAATTTATGTAAGCACAACAAAATGGAATATTCAATTAAGCTTAAAAGCTGGAACTTCGAATTGGTTAGCAAACAATGAGAAGGAGGATGTTCTAAAAAAAATTAAACGTTCTTATTATTTTGAATGGCCAGCAGCAGATGAATTAAAGAAAAAAGTTTTACCAAATAGTCATTATTTTATCGATTTAAGTGATTCCAATCATCCTAAAATGATGACATCTTCTGATTATATAGAGGTATTAAAGAATTTTAGTAATAATCCTTTTCGTCTAGTTCCATATTTTGATCCAGGTATTTGGGGTGGAAAATGGATGCAAGAAAATTTTAATGTAGATAAAGATAAGAAAAATTTGGCTTGGTGTTTTGATGGGGTTCCAGAGGAGAATAGTATTATTTTTGACATTGGTAGTGTCGAGTTTGAAGTGCCAGGAAATGATATTTATTATTTTCACCCAATCGATTTATTAGGCGAAAAGGTATTTGGGAGATATGGGAGTAACTTTCCAATCAGATTTGATTTTTTAGATACGATGTCTGGTGGAAATCTTTCTTTACAAGTACATCCAACGTTAGATTATGCCTATAGAAATTTCGGTTTGAGCTACACACAAGATGAGAGCTATTACATTATGGATTGTAAGGAGAATGCTTATGTATATTTAGGACTAAAAAGCGGAATCACAAAAGAAGCATTTGTAGAAGCTTTATCTGTTGCGCAAATTACTGGAAAGTTAGACGTTGAAAAATATATTAATAAGATTCCTGTCAAAAAGCATGATCATTTTTTAATACCGGCAGGAACTATCCACTGTAGCGGAAAAGATTGTGTTGTACTTGAAATTAGTGCTACACCGAATCGCTTTACCTTCAAACTTTGGGATTGGGGAAGAGTAGATGATGATGGGAAACCTCGCCCGATACATCTTGATCATGGTAAAAATGTCATAAACGAGAGGATGAACACAACAAAAGTATGGGATGAATTAGTTAATCAAACAGTGGTTTTAGAAACTACTGAAGAGTATAAAGTTGAAAAAACAGGGTTGCATCCTTTGGAATCAATCGAAACTTGGCGCTTGACCATTGATTCACAAATTGTTCAGTCTGTTGAAGAAAGTTTTAATATGTTGAATTTAGTAGAAGGAACCGAGGTTATTATTGAAAGTCCAAATAAAAATTTTAATTCCATTACACTTAATTATGGAGAAACAGTTATCATACCAGAAACGTTAAAAGAATATACCATCAGACCCACATATGAACAGGAAACATGTAAAGTTATGAAAGCATTTGTTAGGTGATGATAGATTGGAGGGATTTTTTTGAATGTTAATGTGTGTTTAGATGTCGGAGGAACTTTCATTAAAGGTTTAGTTTTTGATGAATCGGGAAAGGAATTAATTGATGGAGTGAATTACTATGAATCACTATCTACTCGAAAAAAAGAAATCATTGTCGATAACTTTATTTATATTATTTCAGATTTATTCCAACAGGTTATCAATCAAGAAAAGCAATTGAGCGCAATTAATATCGCTTTTCCTGGCCCCTTTGATTATCAAACTGGAATAAGCTATATAAAAAATTTAAATAAATATGATTCTTTATACCAAATAAATTTAAAAGAGTTAATTAATCAAAAAATTCAAGTATTACCAATTAAATTACATCCCAAAATTACAATTCACTTTTTCAATGATGCATTATCTTTTGCCTTTGGGGAGTATTATTCTGACAAACCAAGTAATGGTAGAGGTGCTTATATTACACTTGGAACAGGTTGTGGGTCTACATTTATTGAAAAGGGAAAAGTCGTAAGGGGAAAATACAATATTCCAGATTCTGGGATGATTTATAAAGAACCAATTGAAAAAACAATTATTGATGATTATTTATCTGCTAGAGGATTAGAAAGGATCATTTATCAAATTTATGGTAGCTATATTGAACCAGAAATAATATATAAAAAAGCACTTTCTAAAGATAAAAAAGCACGAACTGTTTTTCACCTTTTTGGTCAACTACTAGGAAAGGGATTATCTCCATATTTAGTTAAATTTTCGCCAGCTCATCTTGTATTTGGCGGACAAGTATCGAAAAGTTTTACGTTTATGGAGCAATCCTTCAGAGATAGCTTGGATAGAATGAATCAAGAAATGAAAATTTCTGTATCATCTAACACATCATTATCAACTATTAAAGGATTAAACTATTTAAAGAATCAGGAAGAAAATCAACTTTATATCTGAACTCTTCAATAAAAATTTCTGTTGGATTTTTGTCTTTGGGAGAAAGCAGTGATAGAGATAACTTTCTCCAAAATTTATTATGCTGAACTTGATTTGAAATGAGGAGGAAATAGTAATGATTAAAAAGAAAATTTGGTTAGGGATGGCAATTACTTTCATGGCAACGTTAGCTTTAACTAGTTGTGCAAAAGGAAATGATAGTGTTTCGTCATCAGAAGAAGTGGTTGAAGTTTTAAACGACAAAGGAGTAGGTACAGGAATCTCAAAGTCATTTGTTCCAATTCTTGAAAAAGAAAGTGGCTTAAATATTAAGTTTGTTAACACACCAGATTTAAGTGCCTATCAAACAAATATCCAACAATCTCTTCAAGGAAAAGATGCACCAGCTTTATTTACTTGGTGGACCGGTAGTCAAATGAAAGAATTGGTTAAAAATGGTTTGCTTGAAGACTTGACTGATCAATGGGATAGCTATGTTACAGAAGGTGTTAGTGATCAAATCAAGGATGCACTTTCTGTAGATGGTAAAGTTTACGGTGCACCTTTGAATATTCTGTATAATGGGGTTTTCTTTAATAAAGAAATATTTGATAAATATAATTTAAAAGAGCCAACAACTTTAGATGAGTTTATGGTAGTTTGCGAGACCTTAAAAGAAAATGGAATCACACCAATTGGTATAGGAAACACTTGGCAATCCTTTGTTTGGCCCCAAGCTTTAATGGGAAGTATGGATCCAGATCTGTACGATGAATGGACGACAGGAAAAGTTGATTTTACCGACGCTCGAATCAAAAAAGTGTTTAATAAATGGTGTGAAATGATTGAAAAAGGTTATTTTTCTGACGTTCAGCAAGATCAAGTGAAGGAATTTGCAAGTGGTAAGACCGCGATGATGTTCCAGGCAACCAATTTATTGACAGGTTTAAACGATGAATATGGCATGACATCGGGTAAAGATATTGGTATTTTTGTCTTACCATCTGAAGAAGCAAAGAGCAAACAAACAATTTTTTATGAAGTTGCACCGTTTGTAGTTGGAAAAAATAGTAGTCAAAAAGAAGAAGCGAAAGAAGTACTCAAATCATATTATAAAAATGATATTCAGCAGGAATATGCTGATAAGACAGGAATTTCAGCAGTTACCAATGTTACATTTACAGATCCTGTTAGTAAATATTTAACTGAGAAAGCATCTGACGAGGAACACTATGCTTTGAAATTACGTTATTACGAACAGTTTACTCCAGAAATCGTAAATCTATCAATTGATGAATATTGGAAGATTGCAGATAACCCAACAGAAAAGCAAGTAGATGAAAGTTTAACTAATATTCAAAATAAGTGGTCTGAAGTAGAGCGATAAAGAAAAATAGGGTTGACACTCTTCTCAGCCCTTATGGGGGAATATTAATGGATAAAAAGAAAAGTTTTTTGTCAGGTAAAAATTTTTTACCCTATTTATATGTTTTACCTGCAGCGATTATGGTAGTTGGCTTTTTTATTACATCTGCTATTTTTACCCTTTTGCTTAGTTTTACTGAATGGAATGGTTTATCAGAGGTAAAATTTATTGGGTTAGCAAATTATGTCAAATTGTTTCAGGATGAGTACTTTATACAATCTTTACTAAATACATTGATCTGGGTTTTTTCCGCACTGATTATTCCTGTGATCATTCCATTGGCCTTTGCGATTATGATAATCAGCAGTCGTTGGGGGTCAGTTTTTAAGAACCTCTTTTATTTACCTAATGCAATTTCACCTACTATTGGAGCGTTAATAATGACTTCGTTACTGTCAAATTATGGTCTGCCCAAATTATTAGAAATAATGGGACTATCAGAAACTTCAACGTATTGGCTAGGTATACCATATGTAAATACTTTTGTCATGATAGGAGCCAGTGTTTGGCAAGGCATTGGGACAAACTTAGTTTTATTGATTGTGGGATTAAGTAATTTACCTAGTGAACCGATTGAAGCAGCAAGGTTAGACGGCGCTAAAGGATTACAATTATATCGATATGTTGTTCTACCATTATTGAAGCCAACACTAGTAATTGTTTTGTTAATGGCTATTATTAATAGTTTTAAAACATTTGATGGTATCTGGCTTATGACAGGTGGTGGACCTTATCGAACATCGGAAACCTTAGCAGTGACAATGTATAAAGAAACATTTATTAATAATTCTTATGGCTATGGTTCTGCTGTAGCAACGGTTCTATCAGTTATTGTATTAATAATATCAATTACTTATTTACGACAAACTTTTAAGGAGGATTAGCATGAACAAAATTACCAAAGTAAATAGTAAGCTAATAAATATTGTTTTATGTGTCCTTTCATTTGTTTGGCTATTTCCTTTTAGCTTTGCACTGATTAATGCGGTAAAATCTGGTGCTGAGTACAATCAAGGAAACTTTTGGGACTGGCCTAAAGGAATATCAATCTCTAATTCGTTGGATTTTATTTCTGAAAGAGTTTCTTTAATTCAGGGCTTTTCAAATAGTTTGCTATATGGGGTGGTTTCATCTAGTCTAGCTATTGTGTTAGCTGCTTTAGCTGCCTTTGGTGTAACGAAGCTACAGCTGAAAGCAAAATTTGTTTGGTTTATATTAATCTATAGTGGCACCATTTTCCCATTTCAAACCTACTTAGTACCTGTATATCGCATGTTTTCCTCTTTAGGATTATATGACACTCAGATAGGATTAATTCTATTTTATTCAGCAATTTCAATTCCATTTTGTACATTTGTCTTAAGAAATTTCTTTTCTACAATTGGTGATGAGCAATTAGAGGCAGCTAAAATTGATGGTGCGACTGATTTTCAGATTTTTCACAAGATATTTTTGCCAATGGCTAAAGCGCCAATTTCAGCATTGTTTTTATTTCAATTTTCATTTGTTTGGAATGATCTACTGTTTGGATTAACTTTTAGTAAATCAGAAAATATTCGGCCAATTATGACTGTATTATCACAATTAAACGGTCCAAATGGAGCCACCACCAATGCACCTGCTGTTCTTTTAGCCTGTGCTGTGGCATCTATCCCAACAATCATTATTTATGTGTTACTAAATAAAAATTTTGAAGAAGGTTTTGTCATGGGAGGTAAATAAGAAATTGTCATTTTTTTATATAAAAATAGTTTAGTAGAAAATTACTTTTTTAAGATTAAATGATTAAAGTCAGGGGATAAAATGGGAGCGTCAATAATTTTGTGTAAATAACTCGTCCTTCTGCAAAATAATGGGTTACTCAGTAAACATTGAAGCTAATGTATCCGTCACTTGTTAGAAGCCTTTATGGCTTCTATTTAAGAATTTTTGATTGTATGTATCAAAGATGGATACTAGGAAACGCTCTAGTGATTCTTCATTTTGAAACTGCTCTTTTCTGCGGCTGTATTTCTTGATTTGTTTATTGAAAGATTCGATTAAATTAGTTGAGTAAATGCTTCGGCGGATACCAGGCGGAAACTCATAAAAAGTCAATAAATCTTGATTTTTTATCAGTGACTGCGTCACTTTA
>JACRYO010002485.1_pt1 | contig 25815 bp, 23 predicted proteins | sample 8023221 | NCBI WGS metagenome assembly JACRYO01 (sample SAMN15823180, study PRJNA655841) | gut metagenome | isolation source: fecal sample D85 from dog with diarrhoea from SPCA | host: Canis lupus familiaris | place: South Africa: Mmabatho, Mahikeng | collected 2019-09 | reverse complement strand
CCTTGAAAAAGGTCAGAGAATTCTTAAATGAAGACGGTGAGATCCTCATCACATTTCCAAATCTCGTTCATAATTCAGTGATGATCCACCTCTTCAATAATGAACTACCTTGGGCTTCTTACGGTTTGTTAGATGAAACACACAATTCTTTTTATACGCATGATGGCTTCCAAAAAGTTTTTGAAAAAGCTGGGCTATATGTCAATATCGAGGATTACCTTTATTTAGCAGTAGGAGATACAGAGTTAAAATCAACGTATGAAGAATTACCTGAAGCGGTCCGTTATGATTTCAAAATGCGCCCATTCGGAGAAGTTTATCAGTATTTCTTTTCGTTGATGAAACATCCGGTGGAAAAGAACAAAGTTTCTGAACCGCAAAATTCAAATTATGTACGACTAATGGACATGAAACAAAAAACTGACAGTCAAGAAACGAGTCAAACGATTCCATTCAACAATCATACCGGTGAAAACCAAGTACTTTCTTTTTCTATCCCAGAAGATGTAGAAACTGTTTCCTTCTTGTTTGAGGAACAACCAAGTACCATTGAATTTCAAGTGGAGGTTTCTGGGGAGAAAAGCGAGTATCTTCAAACAAATGCGGTGATACGCACACCAAGTGATTGCTACTTATTTGATGGAAAAGAACGACCAATGTTTCTTCTTTCTAATATTGCTGGGAAAGAGATAACGGTTCATTGCCATTATCGATTCATTGGTGAACTAACTAAAACGATGGAAGAATTGCTAGCTACGATCAAACCATTAGCAGCAAACCAACAGCAACTTGAAGCAAGAATCGATATGCTTGAAAAAGAAAACCAGCAATTAAGAAGCGATAAGACGACATTAGATCATTACTTGCAAACAACAACTACTCGTTATTATTCATTATTGGATGAACAAGAGTTCACAATCAAATCACGTGGGAAACGACTAAGAGAAACACCAAAGAAAATCCAAGCAAAAGAAATTTCTTTATGTGTCGATAGTCGATCATGGAATCCTGAAACGAAACTATTGACGATCATAGGATGGGGGATTTCGAATAGTGATCGTAAACCGTTAGCGTATCATTTGTCAGAAAACCAATCTCCTTATTTTAATGTGTTACAGGTTGAACGTCCTGAAGTCAATCAGGCAGAACAACTCCCAGCAGGAATGAAAGCTGGTTTTGAGTTACAGATACTAAGTGAGCAAGACCAACGCTCATTTATGGTCGAGTTGACAGCTGAGAATGGGCAAACATGGTTTGTTGAAATCTGATCACATTTATTCAAGAAAGATAAAGGAGAACGGAAGATAGTGCAAAAAAAAGAAATTGCCGTATTTATTGATAAAATCACCCGTGAACGAGCAACGGGCGATTTGCTGATCGTCGGTTGGGCAGTCGATGAGGTTACAAAAGAGATCCCTCATATCAAAGTAGATAAAGAAAATGTTATCGCAGAGGTAACAAATGTCGTTCGACTCGATATCAATCATTTATACAACTTAGATGTGAAAACACCAAGCGGTTTTTCGATCCGCTTATCTGGACGATTAAAAGGCAGAGCAATCTTAGACTTCCAGACCAAGAAACATCAAAATGGAATCGCTGTGAAACTAAATAGTCGTTACCCTTATGATGATGGACTAGAAACAGGTTGGGAAAAGAAAAAACGGTTATTGAAAAAAGGCATCAATTACGCCCGAACACATGGTGTAAAAAAAGCAATTCGCCGAGTAAAACTAGAACTAAAACCAGGTTCAATCGATTATGCAGAGTGGATCACTCGCCACGAAAATATCGATTTGAAAAGTCAACGAGAGCAGTCCAAACAATTTGATTATCGCCCGCTGATTTCAATAGCGATGCCCGTTTATAATGTAGAAATCAAATGGTTGGAAAAGTGTATCGATTCTGTGTTGAATCAAACTTATGACAACTGGGAATTGTGTATCAGTGATGACGCATCCACGGATCCAAAAATCAAGAAATGTTTAGAAGCTTATGAGAAAAAAGAGCCACGGATCAAAGTTGTTTTTCGAAAAGAAAATGGGCATATCAGTTTAGCAACCAATTCTGCGTTAGAAATCGCAACAGGTGAATTCATTGCATTGCTAGACAATGATGACGAATTACCACCCCATGCACTTTTTGAAGTAGTGAAAGTTTTAAATGAACGACCTGAACTTGATGTGATCTACAGCGACGAAGATAAGATCGATGCTGAGGGGAATCGTTTCGATCCACATTTCAAAGCAGATTGGTCACCAGATACTCTGATGGGAAATAATTACATTTCACATTTAGGCGTTTACCGATCCAGTATCGTCAAGTCACTTGGTGGGTTCAGAAAAGGCTATGAAGGGTCACAAGATTATGATTTAGTCTTACGAGTAACAGAACAGATCCCAGCAGACCATATTTATCATATTGATAAAGTACTTTATCACTGGCGAACGATTCCAGGTTCAACAGCCAGCAGCGGTGAAGCAAAAAGTTATATCTATGATTCTGGCGTGAAAGCCTTAACTGATGCATTAAATAGAAGAGGAATCAAAGGGACAGTTCGTCCAGGTTTGATTTCAGGTTTTTATGAAGTCACTTATGATGTAGTGCAAGAAGAGTTGGTCAGTGTCATTATCCCAACTAAAAATGGGTATGATGATTTGAAACTATGTGTGGACTCGATTATTGAAAAAACAAGTTATCCAAATTATGAGATAATTATTGCAGATAATGGAAGCACAGACCCTAAGATGCAAGAGCTGTTCGCCGAATATAAAAAGCAATTGCATGAACGGTTTATCGTAGAATTGATCGATATTCCTTTCAATTATTCTCGAATCAACAATTTAGCTGCCGAAAAAGCAAGTGGAAAGTATCTCTTATTTTTAAATAATGATACCGAAGTCATTGAACCAAATTGGATGACGACAATGGTCTCCTATGCTCAATTCGATCGTATCGGCTGTGTTGGAGCGAAATTATATTATCCAGATGATACGACTCAACATGCAGGAGTGCTAGTCGGGATTGGTGGCGTTGCAGGACATGCATTGAATAATTATGATCGGACCCACTGCGGTTATTTTGGACGGTTAGTCATCGATGTAAATTATCTAGCAGTTACTGCTGCTTGTATGATGGTTAAAACAGTTGATTTTAAAGCTGTCAATGGATTTGATGAAACATTAGAAGTGGCATTCAATGATGTCGATCTATGTTTGAAAATATATGAACTAGGCAGATACAACGTTTATGCACACCAAGTAGAACTTTATCACTTTGAATCAAAATCTAGAGGTTATGAAGATACCCCTGAAAAGCAAAAAAGATTTGCTGGTGAAATCAAAAAAATGCAAGACAAATGGCCAATCTATATTGCGCATGATCCATTTTACAATGATAATTTAACAAAAGAAGGAATCGGAGACTTTTCGCTGCGCCCTGATTAATCCATCAATAAAAAGCCGTTATGTTGCTAAGTCATTACACATAACGGCTTTTTACGTGGGCAAATATTAATGCATACAAGTTGTAAGTCGTTAAAAAAGCAAAAGCTGTTTTTTTTAATTTCCATTACAATTTGCTTATAAACTAGGTTTTTAAAGGTCGCTATGGTAAGATAATAGAGGTATTATTTTGTGATTAGGAGTGTATATATGAATAAAAATGGAGAATGGAGTGCTGCACGACGGATATTCATTATATTAATGGATGTTATTGTATACAATGTAGCAATATATAGTAGTTTCTTACTGAAATTTCGTGGAGAGGTGCCATTACGAAATTTCGAAACTTTCCAACACTCAGCATTTATTATTTCAGTGATTTTTATTGCGTTGAACATTTTGTTGGGTGCATATGTTTTTTATAATCGAATGGTCAGTGACATCGTGTTTGTCACAGTCATCGGTCAGGTATTGATGACACTAGGAATCATGGTAGTGACTTTTGCGGGCCGTTGGTTTGCTTTTCCACGTATTGTTATCTTACTCTCGTTTATCCTCGGTACGATTTTCTTAAGTATCTACCGTATTCTTGTCTATAAACTTTATTTACGAGTAAGTCGAGATAAAAAGGTCGTCATCATTGGGCTAGAAAAAGATGTCGCACCAGCGATCCAAAATTTTGGTTCAAAGAAAAACAATAAACATAAAGTCGAAGCAGTCATTCTTGATAACTATTACGAAAACATCAAAAATATGATTGAAGACATCGACATTGTCTATCTTGCTTCTCATATCAAAGAATCCGAAAAAATCAAAATCTATCAATTAGTTACTAAAAATGAAAAAAAATTATTTTTGAATACAACATTTGAAAACTTGACGATGATTAATCCGAATATTATGAATTTCGAAGATGAAAGTATCATTGAAGCATCTGGGTTTAGGATCCAACCAGAATATGAACTATTCAAGCGTTTATTCGATATCATCGTTTCACTTGTTTTACTAGTTATTGCTTCACCATTTATGATATTCACAGCAATCTTAGTCAAAGTGACATCACCTGGACCAATCATCTATAAACAAGTGCGAATCACAAAAAATCAAAAGGAATTTTCGATTTATAAATTCCGCTCGATGACCGCAACAGCAGAGGCAAAGTCCGGGCCAGTTTTAGCTAAAAGCAACGATGCACGAGTAACACCTGTAGGCAAATTTATTCGAGCTGTCCGCTTTGATGAATTGCCACAAATCTTCAATGTGCTTAAAGGGGATATGTCGATCGTAGGACCACGTCCTGAACGTCCTTTCTTCGTCGATCAGTTCAATGCAGAAAATCCTTATTATTACTTACGACACAATGTTCGTGCCGGTATCACCGGGTATGCACAAGTCTATGGGAAATATGTCTCTGATTACAACAGTAAATTGCGTTTTGACTTGCTTTATATTAAAAAATATTCATTGATGCTTGACTTAAAGATCTTATTACAAACTATCAAGATCTTGTTTGATAAAATGTCCTCTCAAGGACTAGAAGATGACGAAAATGTGATCTCATTGGCAGAAATTGATTTTCCAAATGAAAAAATCTTTCGCTAAAAAATATTTGAGAAGAAAGCAGGGAGAAATTTGAAAAATAAAAATATCAGTATGTTGCTTTCTTTGTATGATAAAGAAAAGCCGGAATATTTACGAGAAGCGCTCGCTAGTATTTTTAGACAGACAATTTTACCTGATGAAATTGTGTTAGTTTATGATGGGCCAATCAATAAAAAATTAGAAATAGTGGTAGAAACATTTGAAAAGAAATACCCTGATAAATTTAAATTAGTTAAATTAGAACAGAATCAAGGTTTGGGAGTGGCTCTAGCTAAAGGTCTAGAACATACGTCGAATCAACTGGTTGCTAGGATGGATACGGATGATATCATGGCTGAAAACCGTTTGGAAAAACAACTTGCTATATTTGAACAACGTCCAGAGATTGCTATTGTTGGAAGTAATATCGATGAATTCGTTAATAACAAGGAACACATAATCGGAAAAAGAATTGTTCCAGAATATAACGATGAAATACGCAAATTTTCGAAAAAAAGGAATCCGTTTAACCATATGACTGTGATGTTTGATAAGAATGCTATATTAAGTGTTGGTAATTATCAGCCATTGATTGGATTTGAAGACTATTACTTATGGGTAAGACTTTTGAAAGCAGGATTCCAAGGGTATAACGTGCAAGAACCTTTAGTTTATGCTAGAACTGGTGCAGACATGTATGCAAGACGTGGAGGTATAAAATATCTTATGCCAGGATTAAAAGGACGTTATCATGTCTGGAGAGCCGGCCTAGGTACGGTAAAGGATTTTTTATTTGTATCATGTGCACATAGTCTAGTGTGTTTATTGCCTAATAAGTTAAGAGGGAAAATTTATCAGTCACAATTGAGAAAATAGGGGGATGTTTACTTGTATAGTAGTGATCCTAAAATGGAGAAATTACAAAAAATTACTTTAAAAATGGCTCAAGAAATTGTTGATTTCTGTAAGAAAAAACAGCTTATTTGCTATTTCTGTGGTGGCGGTGCAATTGGAGCAGTGAGAGAAAAGGGATTTATTCCTTGGGACGATGATCTTGATTTTTTTATGCCAAGACAAGATTATGAAAAATTTTATAAGCTTTGGTATGAATCAGAGATAAATAAGAAATATCCAATTCAAAAAGCTTCTAAAAATTATAATGATCATAATTCTTTTACAACGATTCGAGATGCGGATACTACCTTTATTAAAACTTATCAAAAAGATCTTGATATTGTACATGGAATAACGATTGATATCTTTCCTTTAGACGTTGCCCCAGATTCTAAATTCAGTAGAAAAATACAAAAAATGTGGGCTCTAGTATACGCTCTATTTTGTTCTCAAGTAGTTCCAGAAAACCATGGTGGGATCATGGCTACAGGTGGGAAAATATTGTTAAGTATTTTCAAGAAACAAAATATCCGTTACTATATTTGGTCTTTTGCAGAACGACAAATGACTAAGTATAATAAAAAACCAACTAAGTATGTAACAGAATTATGTGTTGGACCTAAATATATGGGAAACATTTATTATGCAGAGGACTTTTCAATTGCAAAGTTTGTGCCGTTTGAAAATACCGAAATGCCCATTCCAGTTGGTTATGATCGTTATTTAAAAACCGCTTTTGGTAATTATATGGAAAGACCATCCAAAGAAAATCAGAAAACAATTCACGATTCGATTTATATTGATCCAGATTGCTGTTACAAAGAGTATAGAGGGAAATACTATCTTACTGAAGGAGCGGAAGAAAAATGATCACAGCTATTATAATTGCCGGTGGAGTTGGCAAAAGAATGGGGCAAGATATCCCAAAGCAATTTATTACAATTGATGGAAAACCAATCATTATTTATACTTTGGAATCATTCCAACATCATCCACAAATTGATCGCATATTAGTTGTTTGCAAATCAGGCTGGGAAGAAACTATGTGGGCTTACATCAAAGAGTTTAACATTAGTAAAGTACAATGGGTGATCACCGGTGGATCTAAAGGACAAGAATCAATCAATAATGGCGTGCAGTTCTTAAAAGACTATTCTGAGGATGATGACACAATTATCATTCACGATGGTATTCGTCCATTAGTAGATGAGTTAGTATTATCTGATGTGATTGTCAAATGTAAAGAATATGGAAATGGTGTGACTTCTTTACCATATAATGAACAAATATTTATCAAAAAAACAGAAGAAACAACGGAACAGTATGTTGACCGCAATACGTTACGACGTGTTTCAACACCCCAAGCTTACCAATATGGCAAGTTGTTATCTGCTTACAATCGTGCAATCAAAGAAAATATTGGGATGACAGACTCATCTTATACAAACACAATGATGGTTGATCTTGGTGAAACTCTCTATTTTGCTGCGGGTTCTGATAAAAATATTAAGTTAACGACAACAGACGATTTAGAATTGTTCAAAGCATATTTAAAAATGAAAGACTAGGTGATGAGCATGGCTTTAAATGAGAATACGATATATCGTAATGACTTAATGAAGGTGATTAAGTACACGAAAGATTTAAAAAGCTTAGATGGAAAATCGCTATTGATGATTGGAGCTTCAGGAATGATTGGTTCATTTCTAGTTGATGTTTTGATGGTGGCAAACGAATATTTAGAAACCAATATCAAAGTATACGCTATGGGCAGAAACCGCAATAAGTTGGAAAAACGATTCCAATCCTATATCAATGATCGTAACTTTGAAATAATTGAAGGAGATGTTACGCAGCCATTCCCATCATCAATTACTGCTGATTATATTATTCATGGTGCTAGTAACACCCATCCAAAAGCCTATGCAACTGATCCTATTGGAACAATTATGACCAATCTTGCTGGAACTGAACAAGTCTTGAAACATGCTGTGGCTACGAAAGCAAGCAGAGTTCTTTTTCTTTCAACTGTCGAAATATATGGTGAAAATCGTGGAGATGTTGAAAAATTTACTGAAGATTATTGTGGCTATATCGATTGCAATACGTTACGAGCTGGCTATCCAGAAGGCAAACGGGTAAGTGAATCTCTTTGTCAAGCTTATATCGCAAAACATCATTTGGACATCGTTATTCCGAGATTATGTCGAACCTTTGGACCAACGATGTTGTTATCCGATTCGAAAGCATCTTCTCAATTCATCTTGAATGCAGTAAACGGTGAAGATATTATCTTAAAAAGTGAAGGAAACCAGTATTTTTCGTACATTTATGTAGGTGATGCTGTTTCTGCAATTCTTCATTTGTTACTTCATGGAGAAAGTGGCGAAGCGTATAATATCGCAGATGAAAATTTTGATTTGCATCTTAAAGATCTTGCCAAAAAATTAGCAGATATTGGAAATAAAGAAGTACGTTTTGAATTACCGGATGAGATCGAAAGCAAAGGTTTTTCTAAGGCGAATACAGCTATTTTAGACAATCAAAAAATTATCAATAGCGGTTGGCAGCCATTATTTTCATTAGATGAATCTTTGATCCATACAGTACAATTAGTTAAGGATGAGATATAAATGTGTGAGATTAGTATAATAGTTCCCATATATAACGTAGAACAGTATTTAAGAAAATGTGTAGATTCTATTTTAGCCCAAACATTTACGGATTTTGAAGTAATATTAGTAGATGATGGTTCTCCAGATAATAGTGGAGCAATTTGTGATGAGTATGCAAAATTAGATAGTCGAGTGCGAGTTATTCATAAAGAAAATGGTGGATTAAGTGATGCTCGTAATGCAGGAATTGAAATAGCTAAAGGAAAATATTTAGGATTTGTTGATAGTGATGACTTCATTGATAAAGATATGTATGAGATTTTGTATAACGCTTTTAGTGTAGAAGATGTCGATATGGCAATTGTCGGTTATTATGATGAATATGGTGATTGTATATTAAATATTGATAAGGATATAGAGAGTTTTACTGTCATAGATAGTACTCAAGCTATTGAAGAGATTCTCAAAGGAAGAAAATTAACCGCAAATGTTTGGAACAAGTTATATAAAAAAGAATTGTTCCAACATATCAGATTTCCTAAAGATGTTATAGCTGAAGATGCCTTTGTTATCATTGAACTTTTACTATTAGTAAATAAAGTAGGTGTAGCTACTAAACTTAAGTATCATTATATACACCGAAAAGAGAGCATTACATCTGCTAAATTTAGCGTTAAAGATATAGATACCATAACAGCATGGGAATATAATTATAATTTGATAAAGAAGAACATTCCAATTTTAGTTAGTGATGCACACGCAAGAGTAATATGGGCAAATTTCTTCGTTATTGATAAATTAGCATTAGTAAAAAGAACACCAGAAGAAGATAGATATTATAAAGAGATAAAGCTAACATTAAATAAAAATTTTTTTAAGATTATTAAAAGCAAAAATTTTACGTTTAATAGAAAAATTAGCTTTTTTACTTTACTCTTTTCAAACAGATTATATTCATATCTTGTGAAAAAAAATAATAGTAATAAATGGAGATAAGATGATTAGTATAATAGTTCCTATATATAATTCTGAAAAAACATTAAGAAGATGTTTATTATCAATTAAAAATCAAACTTATCAAAATATAGAAGTAATTTTGGTCAATGATGGTTCAGTAGATAATAGTGTAGAGATATGTAATGAGTTTGTAAGAGAGGATTCTAGATTCACTCTTATAAATCAAAAAAATATGGGGGCCGGAGGCGCAAGAAACACCGGTTTAAAGGCTTCTAAAGGATCGTATATTGGTTTTGTGGACAGTGATGATTTAATAGATATCGAAATGTTTGATATCTTATTAAAAAATCTATTAGAGTCTAAAGCGGATATATCCATAATCCAGTTAGAAAATATTTATAATCAAGAAAATGGGTCTTATTCAATAAATAATTATGAAGAAAGAAAAGATAAAATTATCTACTCCCAATTTGAAGCCTTAAAGAATATTTTAGACGGAAAGACATTTGGTACACATTCAGTTACAAAGCTATTTAAAAAAGATATATTCAAAAATAAAAATTATCCTAATAGTAGCTTTGCCGAAGATTCAGAGTTGATGATTGATATTTTTTTAGAAATAAATCAAGTTATTTATGAGAGTACACCATTATATTTTTATATTAGAAACAGTAATAGTTCAACTGAGGGGAAATTTAAGGTTGAAATGTTCAATATAATAAAAGTTTGGACTAAAAATGAAAAAAAAGTTATAGAAAAATTTCCAGAGTTATATGAAAATGCTCATAGTAGAGTCTGCTGGGCTTACTATTCAGTTTTGGATTTAATAATTAAGTCTAATGTGCAAAAAGAATATAAAAAAGAAGTCAAGCAGATAGTAAGTTTTTTGAGAAAAAATATGAGTTTTATACTTTTTAAAAGTAGACTTAGCTTGAATAGACGAATTGCAGGATTATTTTTACTAGTTGATTTGAGAATTTATAAATTATTGACAAAATTACAGTTTAAATTAAGAAGGTGAGTAGGATGCTAAAAAAACATTTGACAATAAGAAATGTTATAAGTTTAATAACAATTATTACTGGATGTATTCTATTTTTAAGTGGAGAATTATACAATAGCTATGAATTACAGGTATTTGGGATCACATTCATCTGGTTAAACAATATGTTTTTTTCTTTATATAATATAAAAAAGAGAGTAATATTCTTTTTTCTTAATGTAACTATGTTTACTCTTTTAATAAGTAGACCATTGATAGCAACAATTAGAGGAAGTAAATTTTGGTATTTTCCTTACAATAATATCAACTTTGCATTAACAGGAGTTTTCTTTAGTCTACTTTTTTTGTTCATAGGATCATTAGTAGCAACTATTGTTACTAAGAAAGTTATTAATAAGTCAATCTTGATAAATCAAGATACTCACGAAGATGAAAAAACTCATTTGTTGCGAATCACTTCAGGTGTCCTTTATATTATTTCTATATTGTCTACCTTACTTATAAATATTGAAAAATATTTATATGCTAAATCAACTAGTTATCTCGAATTTCATGCTGGTTTTACTTCCCATTTACCCTTTTTCATAAAGGGATTTTCATTGTTTAGCACATTTGCTTTATGTATATTTTTAGCAACATTTCCTACAAAAAAAAGAAGTATTACTATGCTAGCATTGTATGTTTTAACAACTGTTCCTACATTTCTTATGGGAAGTAGAAATAGCTTAGTATTAAGTTTTCTCTTTGCTTTGGTGTATGTCATAATGAGAAGTTTTTATGATAAAAAAGAAAGCTGGTTTGGCAAAAAAGAAGGAATCATTATTGGTGCCATGGTCCCTCCTGGGTTGTTTGGCTTAGGAATAATGAATTACCTGCGTGCAGGAGAATCTGCTCCAAAGGGGATATTCTCTATTATTATTGATTTTTTTTATAAACAAGGAACAACATTTGACACATTGAGTATAGGCTATAAGTTTATGGATAAACTTCCATTTTCAGAAATAAAATTATATACATTTGGACCTTTTCTTGATGCATTAAAGTATGGTGTAATAAGCCAAAAACTTTTTGGAATGAGAAGCATGAATGAAGGGAATAATTATTACCGAGGAATTGCTAGTTATCAATTAGCCAATAATCTAGATTATGTAAGTAGATGGAAGGATTTCTTTAAAGGAAATGGATTTGGTTCGTCTTTTATACTTGAAACGTACCTGGATTTTGGCTATATTGGAGTGATTATTTCTAGTTTTATTTTTGGAGTATTAACTATTTTATTTATAGTATACTTTAGAAAAAACAAAATATTTATTAATATATTTATATTAACATCTTTGATAAGTTTTTTCTTTTTACCACGAGATGCTACGCTTAGATGGGCAGTATTTATTTTAAAACCTTCGTTTTGGATGTGCGTTTGTTTTTGCTACGTTGGAGCATTTTTACTAAGTAAATTTAAAAGTAAAAAAATAGTAAAATATTTTAGTACTTTATTTAATTAGGAGGATATTTTGAAAAAGAAAAGCAGAATGCAATACTCTCTTATTAATTCGAGTGTTTCAGCGACTATATATATTTTTAACATTTTAATTAAATTTATTTCTAGAAGTATATTTATTTACTTTTTAGGAGCTGAATATCTCGGATTAAATGGATTATTTACAAATATTTTATCTATGTTGTCTTTAGCTGAATTAGGAGTTGGTACTTCAATAGTCTATTCTCTATACTCACCAATTGCCAAAGGCGATGAGAGTAAAATTAATTCGTTAATGCATCTATATAAGAAAATATACACGTTTATTGGTTTAGCAATAGGAGTATTAGGAATCATGTTGGTGCCTCTATTACCCTATATGATTGGTGATGCAAGATATATCAAAAATATTTATGTGATATATTTCTTATTTTTAATAAATTCTGTAAGTAGTTATTTTTTTACTTACAACAGATCGTTGCTTATTGCGGATCAAAAATCATATATTCCAGTGGTATATGATTTTTTATGTAATTGTTTTGTTACAATATTTCAATTTATAAGCCTATACTTTTATCAAAATTATATAATTTTTTTATGTATACAAATATTAGGTACAATTACAGCAAATGTACTATTGACATTTAAGGTAAAGAAATATTATCCGTATTTAAAAAAATCCAAATCTTATTCTTTGGATAATGAAACTAAGGAAACTTTGAAAAGAAATACAATAGGGAATTTATCTTCCAAAATTGGCGGCGTAGTGGTTAGTGGTACTGACAACATTTTTATTTCTTCCTTTGTAGGTATTAGTACGGTAGGGATATACTCAAATTATATTTTGATTGTTAATAGCATAAGAGGGCTCTGCGGACAAATAACTAACTCAATTACTTCAAGTATTGGTAACGTTGCTGTTGATAAAGATGATCATTTAAGTATCAAAGTATTTGAGCGTCATAACTTTGTGAATTTCACTTTAACATACTATTCAAGTATAATACTAATTGCTACAATAAATCCATTTATTGATTTTTGGGTGGGATCAAAATATAAATTATCATCGATGACCGTGTTTTTAATTATCCTTAATTTTGTAATATTGATGATGAGAAACTCATCAATAGTTTTCATCGAAGCATTTGGTTTGGCTTGGCAACAAAGATGGAAATCTGTGATTGAGGCAATCCTTAATATCGTATTTTCATTTTTCTTTTTGTTAGTTTTTAAATTAGGTATTAATGGAGTACTTTTTGCTACAACAATATCTTCTTTACTGACTGTTTGTTGGATTGAACCTTACGTAGTGTATAAATATGGACTACATTCTTCTATCTATAATTATATAAAAATTGTCTCGAAGCAGTTAATTACATTGGTAATCGCAACAACAATTATATTTTTTGTGATTGTGGGGAGATTCGCTTCTAATCTGACAGGAATACTACTATATGCAACAACAAGTTTTATTGTGGGAACTATTATATATCTATTAGTCTATTTTAAAGCTCCTGAACTGCGATTTTTATACGTTACATTGATTAATATTTTTCGAAAGAAGTTGATTAAATGAATGTAGGATTTATATCTGATAGTTTTCCAATGGGAGGCATTGCTAGAGTAGTTACATTAATAGGTAATGGTATTGAGAAATTTGATAACAATTCATTTTATTTAAGTGCATCTGGAGATAGCTCAAATTTTTATAAAATACCTTCAAATAAGCTTACCGTCTCTAGGTATAAGATTAGAGAAACTAAAATTTTAAAGTATGCAACTTATATAAAAAAATATACTGAACTAGCATTAAATAATAAAAGTGTAAATCTAGCTAATTACATGAATAAACAATATATGGCAATTTCAGAATTTATACAGTCTAAACATCTAGATGTTATCATAATATGTAGATACGATCTTACTTTTTTGGTTCCCAAATTAAAGAAAAAGTTTCCTGGCTTAAAAGTGATAGTATGGATACATGGACCTGTAAATATATACACGGAAAAGAAAGAGAGAATAAAATATTTAGAATTTTATAAGGATAGTCTTTTAAAAAGTGATGCTGTTGTATGCTTAACTGAATATGACATTGCTGCTTTAGCAAAAATAAATATCAAAGGAATGAAAATATATAATCCGATTATTTATGAAAAAAACGACGACTGTATAAATACGGAAAGAAATAATAATATTTTGTGTGTTTCAAGGCTTGATATAGAGAGCAAAGGAATAGATATTTTAATAAAATTGGCAGATAAACTACCAGATAATTGGAATGTTAATCTAATAGGAGATGGGACAAAATCACAGATAGAAAAATTCCAATATTTGTATTCTAAAATGAAATATCCATCAAAAATAAATTACTTAGGACCTAAAAATTCTGATGAATTAGCCATATACTATAGAAATTCTAAAATTCTAGTCTCACCTGCATTATATGAAGGTTTTGGATTAACGCTTGTTGAGGCAATGAATTTTGGATTACCTGTTGTTACTTTTGAAACGACAGGCGCAATGGAAATAACTCAGAATGGTAAGTTTGGATATCTTGTGAAAGATTTTTCAGAAAAAAGATTCATAAAAGACACGATTGATTTAGTTAATAATGAGAAAATTTTAACAGAATATGCTCAACTAGCTCTTTTAAGAAGCAATACTTTTTCATTAAATTCTATAGTACGACAATGGAAAGAGTTATTAAAGTATGTGACTTCATAATTAAGAAAGTGTAGGAAAAGTAATTGAAAAAAATTATTTATTTAATAGGGATCATAAGTATATTTTTAATTCTAGTTGGTTGTACAAAAAATGTGGAAAATGCTCACTTGTCATTTGATGAACCTGCTTTTTATGCCGATAGTGAGGGGAAAGTCGAAATAACGGGTACATTGAAAAATGGTGAAAATGGAATTTTAGATGGGAATATCAATACGAAAAATATCAAAGTAAAAGTAAATTCAAAAGGTAGATTTAAGATATACTATAATATACAAAATATTCATGATGATAAAATATATTTAGGAATAAAATCAAATGGTACTATAGTTGGCGAAGAGGCTGATATAATTATCAATCCTAAAACTAGAGATGATTATTTAGTTTCGGCAAATGACATAATAAATCAATATCGTGAAGATGGTAATATGGTTTTAAATCCATCTGAAATTAGTGAAAATGATATGGCTAATGTTGGTTTATCCATAAATAAAATTTCTCCGATGACATCTATGCAATTTGAAGTCAAAACAATTAGCAATTGTGATGCAAAGGTGAGAATTTTTACATTCAGTTCATATGAAGAATTAAATAATGCCTATCTGTACTTAATTCAAAATACAAGAAGTTTAATAAATTTTGAAGGTATAAATTTAAACATACCAGATACACCTGATTTTATTTCTCCAGTTGTAAATGATATTAAAACAAATAATGATCCTCAGCTATCTGAAAAATACTCTTATTATATTAACAACGTTAATAAAGAACCTTTACTGTTCTCCTGGGTTTATGAAACTTGGATTGAAGATTCTGGCTACGTTCTTATACAACAGGATCCTGAAATAAGCAAAAATGTGGCAGGGGAATATGAGAGTGAAATAAATCTATTATTGAACAAAAATAAGATTAATGAATCAGAAGTGGAGTGAAATTCATGAAAAAAATATTGATCACCGGTGGGGCCGGTTTTATTGGTTCTACCTTGGCCAATCATTTGGGAAAAGAGAATGTGGTAATCGTCGTCGATGACTTATCGATGGGAAAAATAGAAAATCTGGATATGACGAAAAATATCACTTTTATTGAGGGAGATGTCGCAGATAAATCCTTGATGGAAGAGATCATGAAAGCTAATCAATTTGATTATATCTTCCATTTAGCAGCAGTTGCTAGTGTGGCTGATTCAGTTGCTAGACCGGTGGAAACACATCGTGTGAATTTTGAAAGTGTATTGATGATTCTAGAATTGATCCGTAAGTACCAACCTGATTTAAAACGAATCGTATTTAGTTCTTCAGCGGCTGTTTATGGGGATGAACCGACCTTACCAAAAAAAGAAGAGTCTGTGATTCGACCATTGACACCTTATGCAGTTGATAAATTTGCTGCAGAACAATATGTGCTAGACTATTGTCATTTGTATGATGTACCTGGTAGCGCAGTTCGTTTCTTCAATGTCTACGGACCAAATCAAAATCCAAATTCTCCATATAGCGGCGTGATTTCTATTCTGATAGATCGCTACAAGAAACAACTAGCAGGAGAGAAAGCTTCCTTTACATTATTCGGTGATGGGAGCCAGTCTAGAGATTTTGTTTATATAGAGGATGTGATCCAAGCGTTACTTTTAGTTGCAAATGAAAAAGCAGCATTGGGGACACAATTCAATGTTGGAACAGGTAAAGCTACCACGCTTTTGGAATTGATTCATGCAATCGATAAAATTCTTGACGTAGAACTGGCGCTTGAATATAAAGAAGAGCGTTCAGGTGATATCCATGACTCTCTAGCAGATATCACTAAGATCCAGTCAATTGGTTACCAACCGAAATATGATATTTTAAGTGGAATGACTAATTATATAAAAACTGAAATCAACTAAACGAGGTTGAGACAAAAGTGTTTCGCATCAAGAAATAAAAAGGAATTTCCGAAAATTTCTCCTCCAATTTTTGGGAAATTTCAACGTATTTTCCGAGGATGCGACGTTTGTCTCACCGTTTATCCATTTTCAGAGATACTAGAAGAGACTGAGACAATTGTTGTCCCAGTCTCTTTTTTAGTAAATACTATCAAAGATGTAGTATTTTCAATCTTCTCTTTTCGTTATATCAGCCATTTGCTAAGTGGTTGGTCCCTTCCAATAGATCATAGATTTGATTCCTTAGATCATTCGCTGACAGTTTGATCTTTTTATCTGCTTGAACGTTGCTTTCCATGACGACAGTATCTGTTAGATTTCTTTTGATGGCCACGACTGAATGGTACCGATTGATATTTCCTTGGGCTAAGATATAATCATTTCCACAGTATACGCCACCGCTGTATGGATGCCCCTTCGCATTTTCACGCCATAATGAGAAGAGTACGTCTTTGGAAACTAGTTTTCCAGATAAAACTTGTGTAAACAACGTATTTAAATCATAGACGGACATACTGATATTCCCAGTCCCTAATTCGTTATGGATCTCTGTTTCAGATTCTGTCAATGGTTTAAAGTAATCGTCCTCTTTAGACATTTGATAGGATAGTGCATGATTGGATGAATTTTTGACTTGGTCATAAAACTTCGTATGCTGTAATCCCAAAGGTTCTATGATATCATCAGTCACTAATTTTTCATACGGTTGATTCGTTAATTTGATTAAAATTCCAGTCAATATGGTAAAGTTCAATGGTTCGTAATGGTAGGTCTGGTAATCTGTAAATTTTAAGTGCTGAAGCGCAAATTGGACGATTTCTTCATCAGTCATTGGTATGGTCGGAGAAGCAGTTCGGTGCAAGCCCGAGCGCATATACAGCAAGTCACGGATAGTAATTCTCTGACTACCAGCGATTTGTGGATAGAATTGAGCCAACTTAGTGTCTAAAGAAAGGTGTCCACGTTCGACTTGTTTTAAAATCAAAAGAGTAGTCAATGCTTTTTGAATCGAACCAATCTGATAATAAAGTGAAGGGTCATTTGGTTGTTGCGTGAGCTTATTCGCATAGCCGTAACCTTTTTCCATGATGATACGATTATTTTTCTTTACGAGAATGGAACCAATATAATCATTTTTTCGTAATAGTTGATCGATTTTTTCAACGAGCTGCTGTTCATCGGTTGTTAGTATCAATTTTTTTTGAGAGGATTGAGCATGTGCGATTGTCTGAGAGTGTTCATTATTGTATAAGTGCCATCCAAGAATAGTTCCTGTAGAAAATGAGCTAAGACTGAACAACAAGACGATGATTGTTAAAAATGAATGCTTTCTTTTTTTAGCATGTTTTCCTTTTTTCATAATAGTTTTGGACTTTCCTTTCTTTTTATAGAAAGAATAAAGCTAAAATAGCTTGTATCTTGACAACATTTATTTTAATCTGATAATAATATATTTACTACTTACAATTTTGATAGATTATTTAAATAAAATCATTCACGACAATTCAAATATCATGTATAATAAATAGAGTTACGAACTTGATAGTAAGGAGGAGTTGTTTTGTCAGAAAACAAACAACGTCCAGTGGAGAAAAAAAAGAATGTTTCTTCTGATACCACCGAAGTGATCACTCAGAGGAAGAATTTACGTAAAAAAGAAGATAAAATCGTAAGTAGGATCATTATGGTGATTGTTCTTACATTATTGATTGTTGGCGGCGTCCTTGGCTTTACAGTATACCGTTATGTCGACAGTGGATTAAAGCCACTGGATACATCAAATGACCAATTAGTGCAAGTAGAGATCCCAAGTGGCTCTTCAAATAAGCAGATCGGTGAAATCTTAGAGAAGGATAATGTCATTAAGAGTGGAATCGTATTTAACTATTATACGAAATTCAAAAATATGACTGGATTTAAAGCAGGATATTACCAAATGGCACCTAATATGACTTTAGATGAAATTGGTAAAGAATTACAAGAAGGTGGTACTTCTGAACCGACAGAAGTAGCAGATGGCAAGGTGGTCGTTCCAGAAGGATATGACATCAATCAAATTGCTTCACGAGTGGCTAAAGTGACTGGGAAAAATGAACAAGAATTTTTGGATTTGATGAAAGATGAAACATTCTTCAAAGAGTTACAGCAAAAATTCCCTGATCTATTGGCAAGCGCCAGCACGGCTGAAAATGTCAAATACCGGTTAGAAGGCTATTTGTTCCCAGCTACCTATGACTATTATAAAAAGATGTCGCTTAAAGACCTAGTGATTCAAATGGTCAATAAGACAAATACAGTGTTGCAACCTTATTTTTCAACAATCAAACAACAAAATCATACGGTACAAGAAGTATTGACTTTGGCATCGTTAGTTGAAAAAGAAGGGGTTAAAGAAAATGACCGTAAAAATATTGCCCAAGTATTTTATAATCGGATTGCTGCGAATATGCCGTTACAGTCTGATATATCTGTGTTATATGCATTAGGAGAGCACAAAGAATTAGTGACCTATGAGGATACTGCGGTGGACTCTCCTTATAATTTATATACAAATACGGGATATGGACCTGGGCCGTTCGATAACCCTAGTGAAGCTTCGATTAAAGCTGTTTTAGAACCTACTAAAAATGATTACTATTACTTTGTAGCGGATATCAAAACAGGTGATGTCTACTTTGCAAAAACTTATGAAGAACATTTAGAATTAGTTGATAAATATGTCAATAATTCGTAAAATAGGTTATGTCACTAGTGATTTATTTTAATAAAAAAACATTTACAATTTAGGAAAAGCATGGTAATCTTTTTTGGATTATATCCTCAAAAGATTACCTTTTGCGGTATTCCAAAAGATAAGAAGGAGACGTTATACATGGTTGAGAAAGTTTACCCTATGACTCTAGAAGGTAAAGCTAAACTAGAAGAAGAATTAGAAGAATTAAAAACAGTTAAACGCGGGGAAATTATTGAACGTATCAAAATTGCCCGTAGCTTTGGTGATCTATCTGAAAACTCAGAATATGAATCTGCGAAAGATGAACAAGCATTTGTCGAAGGACGAATCACAACGATCGAAACAATGATCCGTTTCGCACAAATCATTGATAACGATGGTGTAGATGCGGACGAAGTATCGATTGGTAAAACAGTTACTTTTATTGAATTGCCTGATGGTGATGAAGAAGAGTATACGATTGTAGGGAGCGCAGAAGCAGATCCATTTTCTGGAAAGATTTCTAATGATTCTCCAATTGCTCAAGCATTGATCGGTAAGTTGGTTAATGACGAAGTGACTATCGCAACTCCTGGTGGCGATATGTTAGTTAAAATCACTAAAGTGGAACAAGCGTAAATCAACTGTATGTTTAAGTAGAAAAGAGGCAAAAAAGGTGTTTCAAGAAATAAAAGAAAATCTACAAAAATAACTTGTTTTAATTTTTGAGAATTTCGATTTATTTTTCGAAGCAGTTGCTTTCATTTTCGCTGTTTATTCGGATCGATAGGGGAAGATAAAAGTGATTTTACTTTTGTCTTCTCCTTTTTTGGTTGTAGCAATGATTTACATCTTAAGCCCTATGGCATCTTTGAGAAAAACTAGGTATGATGAAATGAGAATGACTATGAAAGGGGAAAAAGAGATGAATAGTTCTTGGCGTTTTTTTATCATTGTTGAAACGCTGCTATTGCTTTTTGCTATTTGGCAAATCGTTAATAATGTCGCCTTACTTCTTTTGGTACTTTTTGGCATCTTAAATATATATTTAGCTTTAAAAAAACATCCACGATCAGGATTTCAAAATTTTCAATTGGTTATGGGAGGACTGATCATCTTCTTTAGCTTAGTGAATAGTCCTGCATTATGGATGATGGCTGTGTTTGCTGTTTTGTTCATCGGTCTAAAAGGTGTAGAGATATCAGGAATCGATTTTACAAAAAATGCATTCTGGCGTAAAAAACAAATGATCATGGTCCAAACAGATCAATTAAAATCTCATAACAATGAACGAAAAACGCAACAATTGTTTGGTAATCAAAGGATCGGAAACGATGTATATGAATGGGATGATATCAATATTTCATTGATATCTGGTGATACAATCATTGATTTAGGAAATACTTTGTTACCTAAAGATGACAATATTGTGATCATCCGAAAGGGGATCGGCAGAACACGCATTTTAGTTCCCGTAGGTATTGCAATGAGTTTAGAACACGCTACTTTGGCTGGGAATGTTTTATTTGAAGAAGAACAATTTTCATTGAAGAACGAATCCATCAAAATCTATAGTAACGATTATGATGAAAATCCGCGACGTTTAAAGATCATCACGAATTCACTTTTGGGAGATGTTGAGGTGATACGAGTATGATCAGCAAATTGTCGAAACGAATGTTTGCTGTTTACTCAGCAATTGTTTCTTTCTTGATCATCTTATTCTCTTTATTTACTTATTTTTATGCGAGTAATCAAACTGATTGGTGGCGAGAGTTATTAAGTGCTAGACTTTTGTATATTCCCTTGATTTTTCATTTATTTGCCATTGCTTTAGGCGTAGGACTTCTCATTTTTTTGATTGTTTCAGTTATTCAAAAAGCAAGATATGGGAAAATCGAAGAGAAACTACGGACTCTATCGGCGGGTAATTATGAATCACCTATTTTGAATCAACCAATACCAAGACCAGTCGATGATATCTACTTACATGATATCGATCTGGAAATTACCAAAATCAAAGAGAAAATGATTGAAGTATCAAGTGAACTCCAAATTATGACAAGTAGACCGCAGTATGTGGATGGACAAACAAGAGAAGAAATCTTAGAATTAGAGAGACATCGGTTAGCTCGAGAATTGCATGATTCTGTTTCTCAACAACTTTTTTGCAGCAATGATGATGATGTCTGCATTAACGGAACAAGCGGAAAAAACAGATACATCTGAAATATTTCGTAAACAACTGCAAATGGTAGCGGATATCATCAATGCTTCACAATCAGAAATGCGTGCATTGTTGCTTCATCTTCGTCCCGTAAACCTTGAAGAGAAGAGTTTGAAGCAAGGGATTGAGCAGCTATTGAAAGAATTGCAAAATAAAATTCAAATTTCTCTGAAATGGGACATTGAGGACGTAAAATTGACAAGTTCTATTGAGGATCATCTGTTTCGTGTCGTACAAGAACTATTGTCTAACACGCTGCGACATGCGAAGGCGAATGAATTGGAAGTTTATTTGCATAAGATCAATAATAATCTGTTATTACGGGTGATTGATGATGGAGCTGGATTCAATATGAATGAATCTAAAACTGGTAGCTATGGATTAAATAATATTAGAGAACGGGTTGCGGGTATCGGTGGAACAGTGAAAATCATTAGTTTCAAAGGACAAGGTACCAGTATTGAAATCAAAGTTCCTTTAATGAAGGAGGGGTAAGTAAAGATGATCAAAGTTTTACTTGTAGATGATCACGAAATGGTTCGTTTAGGCGTTTCTTCTTATTTATCGATCCAGGATGATATCGAAGTGATTGGCGAAGCAGAAAACGGGCGAGAAGGTTACGAAAAAGCAATGGAATTACGACCTGATGTGATCTTAATGGATCTTGTCATGGAAGAAATGGACGGTATCGAATCAACAAAAGCTATCTTAAAGGATTGGCCGCAAGCAAAAATCATTATCGTAACTAGTTTCATTGATGATGAAAAAGTTTATCCCGCAATTGAAGCAGGTGCGGCAGGATACTTATTAAAGACATCGACTGCTCATGAAATAGCAGATGCGATTCGAGCAACGCAGCGTGGAGAACGTGTGTTAGAACCTGAAGTAACAAATAAAATGATGGAGAAAATGAGTAGACGAAATGAACCAGTCCTTCATGAAGAATTAACGAATCGGGAAAACGAAATCTTGATGTTGATCTCTGAAGGAAAAAGCAACCAGGAAATTGCCGATGAATTGTTTATCACGCTTAAAACTGTTAAAACTCATGTGTCTAATATCTTAGCAAAATTAGAAGTTGAAGACCGAACGCAAGCTGCAATCTATGCGTTCAAACATGGATTAGTCAAGTAACATAAATTATACTCCTTTTAATGGGACCTTCAAAGAGGAACAATTTTTTGTATGAAGTGTTGCAAAACTAATACGGTGAACTAAGAAGAAAAAATCTCGAAATAAATTTAATATTTTGAGTTTTTTTCTTTTTATTTTTTCTGTAAGAAATTAATTTTTGAAAGGTGAGAATATCTTGATCACTTGCTTTCGTTTTTAGAAAGCCTTTGCTATACTTAGGTAAAAAGATAAGGGAGGAAACAAGTGAAACAAAACTTTGCAATTGTAGGTCTTGGCCGTTTTGGTGGAAGTATCTGTCGGACGTTAGTCGAAGCGGGTCAAGAAGTATTAGCCATTGATAGCAGTGAAGACCGAGTCAATGAATATATGAATATTGCTACACATGCTGTAGTAGCAAATGCCCAAGATGAAATGACGTTACGTTCTTTAGGAATCAGAAACTTTGACCATGTGATCATAGCGATCGGGGAAGATATCCAAGCAAGTATTTTGGTCACGTTGATGGTGAAAGAAATGGGTGTCCCTAATATTTTGGCAAAAGCACAAAATGAGTATCATGCTCGTGTGTTGGAAAAAATAGGTGCTGACCGTGTTGTCCATCCTGAACGTGATATGGGGGTTCGAATTGCCCATAACTTGGTATCAAAGAATATCCTTGATTATTTAGAATTATCTGATCAGTTTTCGCTTGCGGAAATTCGGGTATCTAATCCTAAATTTTTTAATAAAACGTTAGCAGAATTAAATTTTAGACAGCGTTATGACTTAACTGTAGTTGCAATCCGTCGTTCGGATCGAACGGTCGTAGTCTCACCTTCCGCTGCGGAATATGTGCGGGAAAATGATAATTTGTTAGTGATCGGTGAGACAGAAGATGTAGATATTTTAGATGACAAGATGAATCAATAAGGGGATGCTTGAATGGAATTGACAGTGACAGAAAATGCACGTAAGTGGTTTGAATCAGAAGTAGCGCTACCTAAAGGTTATGGTATCCGTTTCTTTGGGAAGGTTTATGGGAAAACAGAAGTGCATGAAGGCTTTTCCATTGGTATGTCTGTAGAGCTTCCAGAACATCCTATAAAAAAAGAAGTGATCGATGGTATCTTATTTTTCATTGACGAGGCCGATGAATGGTTTTTTAAAGGATATGATCTAGAAGTAGATTATGATGAAACTTTAGATGAACCGATTTATCATTTCAAAGAACAGTGAAGAAAAAGGAGTATTTTCGGCAAGAAATCAGCCGGAAGACTCCTTTTCTTTAGTTCTGAAGAAAACAGATTGTTTCATACTTTGTTATACTTAGGCTAAACTAAAGAGAAGAAGGGTGGTTAACTACATGGGAGAAAAAATTATTTACTTAGATCGAGATTTTAGAGAAGAATTTATGGATAAAATCAAATCAATTGCTCCAAACTATACGATCAAAACTGATTTGATAGAAGAAGAGCTTCCCGACGTGGAAATCAGTCTAGGATGGAATCGAAACTATCAAGAGGGCTTGCTTTACTCTGGTCATTTAAAATGGGTTCAATCGATTTCTGCTGGTGTGGATACCTTACCATTAGAGAAATTTGCGGAGAAAGGGATATTGGTATCTAATGGTAGTGGTATCCATAGTGAATCGATTGCAGAGCATATCATGGGAATTATTCTTGGCTATTCAAGAGGGCTATTTCAGGCTCAGCGAGCACAAGTCGCAAAAAAATGGTTAGGATCGAATGTACATTATCAGCCTTTAGAAAATCAAAAAGTACTGATCATTGGTACGGGGAAAATCGGTAAAATGGTTGCAAAAAAGGCATCTGGATTTGATATGGAATGTTATGGAATCAATACATCTGGCCATCCTGTAGATGGGTTCAAACAAACCTACCCACTTGAAGACTTATCAGAAGTAGTGCCTGAAATGACTATCGTTGTAAATATTCTACCTTTGACGGAACAGACAAAAGGACTGTTCAATGGTAAGTTATTTAAAAAGTTCAATCGTCAGGCAGTATTGATCAATGTAGGACGAGGAGCATCCTTAAAAACAGATGAATTGGTGATTGCACTAAATGAAGGAAGATTAGCTTTTGCTTCTCTGGATGTCTTTGAGGAAGAACCATTGCCTTACGATAGTCCGCTGTGGGAAATGGACAATGTCTTACTTACTTCACATATTGCAGGACTAACACCTGATTTCCAAAATAAATTAATGAAGATCTTTTTAGCTAACCTACAAAGCTATATGGCAAATCGCAAATTGCAGGTCAATCAGGTTGAATTGAACAAAGGATATTGATAAAAATCTGAGTGTAGAAAAAAACTGTTCCAAATTAGTATAGATCACTAATTGGAACAGTTTTTTTTTACATCATTTGAATCTTGGGCCAGCCTTTGACTGCTTGGGAAAAAATGAATAATCCGGCAATCGCGATAAATGCACTTGTATCAAATGTCGGCAAGAAGATCATTAGAATCGTCGCCAACAAGGTAGGAAGTGAAATCGCATAGATCATTGTTTTCAAACAATCAAGAAACGTTGCTCTTGTTAAACGAAGTCGTGCATAGATGTATGCAGCGAAATTAGCAAAAAATAATGTGATGATCAGGTTCAAGAAGCTCGGATAGATTGAAATCAAGAAAGTCACGGCTTTTATCCAAAATGGAATCGATGCTTCACTTAAGGTATCGCGTAATTGTTTCCCTGTTAGATTTTTTATAGCATCATTCGTGTACTCAAGCTCAAATTGATTACTACTTAATAAAGCAGTTGTTGTTCCCGTATTTGGAAAAGCGACCACAAGCTCATTTTCAAGCATCCCCACACTTAAAAAGTTGCCCATCAAGTCAGAAGTGACATCTTTTTCTGAACGTCTGCCTTCTGGATCGAATGTAAATATAATCGAATTGGTTTGGTAAATGAATCCCTCATTATCTTTTGTATCGATTTTGCCATCTTTGATCGTAAAATCTGGTATTCTAGTTGCGATTTTCTGTCCATCCGCTTTGATATTATTCAAGACTTGAAAAATTTGAAAGGAGATAGGCAACGCCATAATGATACTGAGCACCAATAAATAGAGGATCGATTTACCGAATGGTGTATTTCTGGCATTTTTAAGCTCTTTGAAT